>Ga0101944_10000829_pt1 | contig 81031 bp, 50 predicted proteins | sample DewCreD2012metaG_FD_75245 | JGI IMG/M metagenome (GOLD analysis project Ga0101944, IMG submission 75245) | Hot spring sediment bacterial and archeal communities from British Columbia, Canada, to study Microbial Dark Matter (Phase II) - Dewar... ... | reverse complement strand
GCCCTGGCCACCGGGGCCGACCGGGTGGAGCAGCCGACCCTGATCATCGACCTGGGCACCAACGGCGAGATGATCCTGGCCACCCCGGAGGCCATGCTCTGCTGCTCGGCCGCGGCCGGCCCGGCCTTCGAGGGCGGTCAGATCCGCTGGGGCATGCGCCGGCCGCCCCGCGCGTGCTGCGGACCAGCCCCGCGCCCTTAAGTTGAAGAAGGATCTGAACCAAAAACCGCGGGGGAACATCGTGCCGCTCGGCGATTTTCCGAATGCGCACCGGCTCGCCCGACCCATAGCGCGAAGCTAGTTCCAACATCGCGATGCACGCGTACTCAGTCTTGGCGGAGATTTTCATGCGCGTCTCCGAAACTTGACGCATCCGTGGTGTGCAATCCACATTCCTTCTTCGACGTCCCGCTCCATCGCCCGGCGCGTTCGTCCTCGCCGAACAACACCGGCCGCGTGCACGGCCAGCAACCGATGCTCGGATAGCCCTGATCGTGCAGCGGGTTGTAGGGGATGTTCTCGTCGGCGATCCGCCGCCAGACATCCTTGGCGGTCCAATTGGCCAACGGGCTGATCTTCACCAGGCCGAACTTTTTGTCCCAACCCACGATCGGCGCCTTGGCCCGATGGGGACTCTGGTCGCGGCGAATTCCGCTCATCCAGGCCGAATAGCCCTTCACTGCCCGGCGAAGCACCGTCAATTTCCGGTCGAAGCAGCACTTGTCCGAGTCGCGAGCGTAGACCGGACCGCCGTGGAGCTTTTCGTACTCCTCCACCGAGAGTTCGGGACGCTGCAAGTCGACTTGGATCCCATAGCGCTGGGCGATCCGGTCGCGAAGCTCCAAGGTCTCCTTGAACTGATAGCCCGTATCCAAATTGAACACGTACACCCGCGGCTCGATCTTGGCCAGCATCGACAGAATGACGCACCCCTCCGGACCGAAGGCAGTCGCCATGGTCAACCAGGGGAAATACTGGCGCACGGCCCATCGGATGATCTCCTCCGGCGAGGCATCTTCCAATCGCTCGCTTTGCTGTTGAAGGAACTCGAGTTCGGATGGGCTCGGAGTTCTCGGGGCCCCGTTCGGGTTGGCAGTCGAGCGTGTCGGCAACGACAGACCCGCGCGGATGGGCACACGCTGCGAGTTATTATTGCCAATTATATCACTGCGCTTAGGATTGGCCTCTTGCATGGCGACTAGCATGGCAAAGTGAACCTCCAGATCGAACGACCGACCCGCTGGAATGCAATCATACTAATGTTTGTCAACAAAATCAACTCTCCACATCCGGAATTATCGGCACCTGATTGCCCTTCTGGCGAGGAGCCTCCGTCATTTCTGCTTTCTGCTTCCCCGAAGGTCGGTTACGATCTGGAATTCGCTCGGTAGAGTTTGTGACCACGTCGAAATAATGGCATAACATACCCCAATTTAGCGATAATGGATCTTAACGCAGCGCAACTGGAGGCGGTCATGACCCTAGCGGGGCCGTTGCTGGTCCTGGCGGGGGCTGGCACCGGCAAGACGAGGGTGGTCACCTTTCGCATTGCCGAATTGATCCGGCGCGGAACGCGTCCCGAGCGGATCCTGGGGGTCACGTTCACCAACAAGGCAGCCGACGAGATGCGGGAGCGGGTCGTCAGCCGCATCGGCAAGTCGTTGAAGGCCCGGCCCGAGATCTCCACCTTCCATTCGCTCTGCGTGAGGATCCTGCGGCGAAACGCCCGGCACCTGGGCTATCCCGCGTCGTTTGCAATCTACGACCGTGGGGACCAGGAGAGCGTTGCCCGGTCGGTGTTGCGGGAAATCCGGGCCAGCGAAACCGCGCTGCGGCCGGGCGACCTGCTGCAATGGATTGGTCGTTGGAAGACCGCTTGCCTAGGCCCGGACGAGGCGGCCCGCGCGGCCCAGACGGACAAAGAGCACTTGGCCGCCGTGGCGTATCGCCGGTACCAGCGGGCGTTGAAAGCGGCCGGGGCCTTCGATTTCGACGACTTGCTGCTTGCGACCGAGCAGCTTTTTCAGCAGTTTCCCGAAGTTTGCCGGGCGGAAGCCGGCCGCTTCGACCATTTGCTCATCGACGAGTACCAGGACACCAACGCGAGCCAATACCGGATCGTCAAGGCGTTGGCCGCCGGGCATCGCAACCTCTGCGTGGTGGGCGACGACGACCAATCGATCTACGGTTGGCGGGGCGCCGAAGTGACCCACATCCTTCGTTTCGCCAAGGATTGGCCCGACGCCAAGATCGTGCGCCTGGAGACGAACTATCGTTCGACGCGCGAGATCCTCGGCTGGGCCAACCGTCTGATCGCGTTCAACACGCTGCGTCACCCCAAGATGCTCCGCGCCACGGCCCAAGGCGAGGTCCCGCGCATCTTGTCGCTCCCCGACGAGCAGACCGAGGCCAAAGTCGTCGTCGAGGAAATCGAGGAGCGGCTTCGCCACGGCAAGCGCCGTCCACGCGACTTCGCCATCCTTTTCCGCACCAACGAACAGCCTCGCGCGTTCGAGCAGGAGTTGCGGCGGGCCAAGGTGCCCTACGTGCTGGTGGGCGGGATGTCGTTTTTCGATCGGAAGGAGGTTCGCGACGTGCTGGCCTACGCCAGGCTGGTCGTCAACCCGCGCGACGAAGTCTCCCTGCTCCGCATCATCAACACCCCGCCTCGCGGCATCGGACAGACCGCCGTGACCGCCTTGTTGGAAAAAGCGGTGGCCTTGGGCAAGCCGCTTTGGGAGGTGCTGGCCGACGCGGCGCTGGCCCGGAGCCTCGCGCCGTCCGCGGTCAACGCCATTGGCCGATTCCGGGAAATGATCGCCCGGTATCACGCCGAGGCCGCTGGCCAGGCCCCGCTGCCGTTGCTCCGCGCCCTGATCGCAGAGGTCCGCTACCGCGAGGAGATCGGCCGTCGCTACGACGATGCGAACGAGCGGCAAATGCGCTGGGCCAGCGTCGAGGAGATCGTCAATGCCCTCGGCAGTTATTGCCAGCGCGCGGAGCGGCCGACGCTTGCCGGTTTTCTCCATGAGTTGACGCTCAACGAACTCGACGGGAGCCAGGACAAGGAATCGAAGCTCCAGCGCGACGCGGTCGCGCTGATGACGCTCCACGCGGCGAAGGGCCTGGAATTCTCCGAGGTCTACATGGTCGGAATGGAGGAGGGGCTGCTGCCGCACCAGCGGTCGCTCGAAGTGGGAGGGACGGCGATCGACGAAGAGCGCCGGCTGTGCTACGTGGGCGTGACCCGGGCCAGGCGACGCCTCACCTTGACCCTTTCCTCGACCCGGCAACGATGGGGCAAGCCCCATCCCACCATCCCGAGCCGGTTCCTTTACGAGTTGACCGGCCAGACCGACAATCCCAAGTACGCCGCCGCGATCGCCGGAAAGCCGTTTGCGTCAGCCAGTGCCGGCGCCCCGGGAAGCAAGAAGAGCAACAACAAGAAGCGACATTCTACTCCGCGTGAAACGACGAATCGCCGACGCCATCAATGACGGCGACCACGAGGAGAATGCCCCCACCGGCTTGCTTTTCTTTCGGTAGGCGTTCCCGGGGACTATCCCGCGTCTCGCGGCGAATTCCGCGAAAATGGGGCGGTCCTCCTGGCCGGTAAAAGGACAGTCGCATTTTTCGGCGCGAAACGGCCCGAAAGATCGGCCAGTCCCCGGGGCTGTGAACGACTCCTTCTTTCGATGCTAGCCAGGCGTGTCCCCCGAAACTATACTGAATCCCCGATCGACGGGGGGACTTTTGATGACGCCGACACGTCCGTGCATCTCGGTGGCCGAGGCCCAGACGCCCTGCTACGTGGGCATCGATCTGGGAGGGACGACGATCAAACTCGGCGTGGTCGACGACCTCGGACGGCCGCTGGTGCGCACGACGATCGACACCCGAGTCGAGAACGGGCCGGAAGACGGGGCGTGCCGGATGGGCCAGGCGGTCCGCGAGGCGATCGCCGCGTTGGGATTGCCCCAGACGGCGGTGGCTCGCGTCGGTCTCGGCTCGCCCGGCATCCTGGACGTGTGCGCGGGCGTGATGGTCAATCCGACCAATTTTCCCGGCTGGGGCGGGTTCCCGCTTCGCGATCGCGTGAGCCATCACTGCGGGCTGCCGGTGGCCTTGGTGAACGACGCCAACGCGGCCGCCTACGGCGAGTTCTGGGTCGGCTCCGGACGCGCGTTTCGGAGCCTGGTCTTGCTGACGCTGGGCACGGGCGTCGGCTGCGGCATCATCATCGGCGACGTCCTCGTGGAGGGCGAGAACGGTCACGGCGCGGAATGCGGCCACGTGCTCATCGACCCTTCGCCCCGCGCACGGCGATGTTCCTGCGGGCAGACCGGCCATCTGGAGGCCTATGCCAGTGCGACCGGGGTGATCCAGCGCGCGCGGGAAGCGCTGGCGTCGGGCCGCCCGACCACGCTGGCCAGGCGGGTAGCCGACGGCTCGGACCTGACGCCGCGCCTCCTGGCCGAGGAGGCCGAGGCCGGCGACGCCCTCGCGACACAGATCATCCTTCGGACCGCTCGCTATCTCGCCCTGGGCATCGTCAGCGTGCTGCACACGATCGACCCGGCCTGCGTTCTCTTGGGCGGGGCGATGACGTTCGGCGGGCGGGAAAGCGTCGTAGGCCAACGTTTCCTCCGCACGGTCCGCCACCATGTGAAGCGCCGCACCTTCCCCACGCTGGCAGCCCGGCTCCAAATCGATTTCGCCTCGCTCGGCACTGAAGCTGGCTACCTCGGCGCCGCCGGGATCGCCCGACTGGAGCACCACAAGAGCCGCCGCAAGCCCGCCGTGTGGCCGTAGCCCTGCGAGGCTAGCGGTTGGGCAAGACGGACGGGCCGGGTTCATGCCGCGCCATGGCGGCGCGTCGCTGCGTCGGCAGGATTCAAAAAAAACTTCAGAAATTTTTGTGCGCCGCAAGTCCTTGAGACACTTGAATTAAGGATCAGAGGCCAGGCGGCTGTTAAACTGTTCCGTTTGCCCAATGGCATTTTTTTTGCCAAACTCTCTAAGAGGGTCTGTCCATCGCGCCGGGCGGCTTCGCGCGGCGCGGCGGACGATCCGTGGGGTTGATCTCGTGCACCGCGATCCGCTGCCGGGCGTTTCCGCCGGCGAGGTGAAAGAACTATGGCGAAGCGCGTTTTGTTGGGTTGGTCGCTAGGGTTCGTGGTGATCGGCGCCGGCCTGGCCGCGGCCGGCGACTGCTGCACCTCGACGCCCGTGGTCAGTGTGCAGCCGGCCGTGACGTACCGCCTCGAATACCGGACCTTGTACGAGCCGCAGACCGTGACGGCCTATCGGATCGAGTACGAGACGGTTTACGAGGACCGCGAGGTCACGTCGTATCGACCGGTTTGGGAAACGCAAACGCAGGAACGGCGTTATCGCGTCGAACGACAGATTCCCGAAACGTCCGAACGCGAGGAACGCCGCACCGTGTACAAGCCGGTGTGGGAGACGCACTATCGGGACGCGAGCTACGATCGGGTGACCTACGTGCAGGAAACCGCGGAGCGCGAGGAACGATCGACGGTCTGGCAACAGGTGGTCGAAACCCAGGAACGCCAGGAATGCCGCACCGTGTTGCGGCCCATCACCCAGACCGAGTATCGCACCCAGTACTCGACCATGTACCAGCCGGTGACGACCTACCAGACGTACTACGCGGACATGGGCGGGTTCGTGGATCAGATTGCGCTGAAGCAACCGGCGATCTTCCGGAACCGGCTGGCGTGGATGCCGCCCACGACCACCTTCGATCCGGCGACCGGAATCCCCGTGCATCAACCCGGCGGCTTGTATTGGGTGCCGCGCTATCGCGCGGAGGTGCAGCGGGTTTACCAGCCGAACTTCGTGCCCCAACAGGTGGCCCAGACAACGTACATGCCGACCACGGTGACCCAACAGGTCCCCGTCCAAGTGACCAGCTACCAGCAGGAACAAGTCTGTGAGCGGATTCCCTACCAGGTTTCCCGCTGGGTTCCGCAGGAAGTGGTGCGCAAGGTGCCGTATACCGTTTCCCGGCCGGTGACCGAGCGCGTGGAACAGAAGATCCCCTACCAGGTCTGCCGGTGGGTGGCCGAGGAAGAAGTCCGCCGGGTCCCAGTCACCACGTACAAGACGGTTTACGAGGAACGCGTGGAGCCAGTGACCGTCCGCGTCTGCCGCATGGAGCCGGTGAAGGAAATCGTCCGCGTGGCCCGCACCGTCGAGAAGCGGGTGCCGGTGGAAACGAGTTGCTACGTCCCCAGGGTCGTCTGCTGGCCGGTCACGGTTGATCCATGCGGCGTTCCCGTGGAGTGCGGGCCGAGCACGGTGATCAGTTCGGCTCCGTCGTCTTCGTCGTCGTCGGCCGCGCCCTCCTCGCAGCCGACCTTGGCGCCGCCGAAGACGTTCTCCTCGCCGGACCAGAAACCCACGCTTCCGCCTTCGGCCCCCGGGCCTGAGAAGGTCGAGGAGCGGGCGGCCTCGGGCGCGAAAACGACCGACTCAGGCCCTCCCGCGAAACCGTTGGACTCGGTGTACGACAAGTCAGGCAACAAGTGAGTCTCGGCCGCCGGGGCAGGCATGGACAGCGGCGCGTCAGGAGGGGATCTCAAGGGGCGGCGGGTGGCGTTCGTCGGCCGGTTGGCCAGCATGTCCCGGCGCGAGGCCGGCGCGTTGGTCCGCAAGCACGGCGCCACGGTGGCCGACCGGCCCGCGCCGGAAGTCCACCTGGTGGTGGTGGGCGAGGCGGATCTTTTTCCCACCGGCGAGGAGCCTGACGACTGGTTCGATCCCCCCACGCGGCAGGCCATCGACGAGGGACGAGTCGAAGTCCTTCGCGAGACGCAGCTTTGGGAACGCCTCGGACTGGTCGATCCGGACCAGGAGGTCCACCGGCTCTACACCCCGGCGATGCTGGCCGAGCTGCTGCAACTTCCCGTGGCGGTCATCCGCCGGTGGCACCGGCGGGGCCTGATCGTGCCGGTCCGCGAGGTGCGGCGACTGCCCTATTTCGATTTCCGCGAGGTGGCCGCCGCCCGGCGATTGGCTGAACTGCTCGCCGCCGGCACGTCGCCCGACGCCATCGAGAAAAAGCTGGCCGCCCTGGCGCGTTACGTACCGGGCGTGGAACGTCCGCTGGCCCAGTTGTCGGTGATCATCGAGGGCCGCGAGATCCTCTTGCGGCAAGGCGACGGCTTGATCGAGCCGGGCGGTCAGTTGCGATTCGATTTCGCTGCGGTCGATGAGTCGCCTCCCGCGGCTTGCGTTGCTGGACCGGCCGCCGCGCGGGAGGGGGACGTCGGGAACGCATTGGCTGGAGCGGAGCCGCAGGCCAGCCCCGCCGACATCGCTTCGGCCGCGGCGGAGCTTGAGGAGGCCGGCCAGCTCGACCAGGCCGCGGAGATGTACCGAGCCGCCATGGCTGCCGGCGGCCCCACGCCGGAGCTTTGCTTCCAGCTCGCCGAACTGCTCTACCGTCTTGGCGACCTGCCCGGCGCCCGCGAACGCTACTACGTGGCCATCGAACTCGACGAGGATTACGTCGAGGCCCGCGCCAATCTCGGCTGCGTGCTCGCGGAGCTTGGGGAGCGCGACCTGGCCGTGGCGGCCCTCCAGGGGGCATTGGCCTTCCACCCGGAGTATGCCGATGCCCACTATCATTTGGCCCGGATTCTCGATGAACTCGACCGCCCGGCCGAGGCCCAAACGCACTGGCAAGCATTTCTCGCCCTCGCCCCCGATAGCCCTTGGGCCGACCAGGCAAGGCAGCGCATCGCTGACGGCGGTTCGGGTTAGACCAATCGGTCCGCGAGAGGGGTGTTGATTTTCTGGATTCTATCAGTTCTCGCACCCGATCTGATTGCAAGGGAACTCCCGCGAACGGCCCAGCCTGCGAGTGGCCGTGAGGTCCCCTGGCCGAGACGTCCGACGTCCGAGCGACCCAGCCTGCGGCTCCCGCGGCGTCCCCAGCCGATGTGCGGAGGCCGGGCATCCCAAAAGCAACAAGGAATCGGGGGGTATGAGAAAGATCGTTTTTGCGCTGTTTGCTTTGGTGACCCTGGCCGGGATTTCCGGCTGTCTGCGAAACCAGGTCGTCTGCGACGACGATCCATGCGTCCAAGCCTGTGGACGCATGGCCCGCTGTTGGCCGCCGTGCGGCAGCGACGGGCGTCTGTGTCGCGACCGTGGCCACGGTACTCCCGCCATGCAGCCTCAACAGCCGCCGATGGCCGCGATCACCTATCCTTACTACACCTTGCGCGGGCCGAGGGACTTCCTGGAACGGACCCCCAAGCCGATCGGACCTTGACGCTGGGGAACGCTCGTCGGTCGCCGACGCCCCTCGGCTCGCCCGGGCCCGAGGCCGCCGCCGTCCGGTTGCCTGCGCCGGTCTGCCGGCGCGGCGCGAACGCGGCGCACGTCAGCCTTTGCGCCGCAAGAGCACCGACCAGGCCAGGGCGCCGGCGCCGTTCGGATCGATCGAATCGAATCGCGTCTCGCGCAGTTCTACAATCTCGAAGAGCTTCGAGAAGTCGCCGCGGATTTCCTCTTCGGTCACGCGGGGAGGGCCGGAACGCGCCTCGGAGTCCTTGGCGTTGCCCGCCAGGATGAGCACCAGCGTGCCCGGCCGGGAAAGGCGTCGCAGCGACTCGACATACGCCGCGGCGTGCTGCTTGCGCAACCCGTGGTAACACCCGCGGTCATAAATGAACTCGAACGGTTGCAGTTTGGGAGGGGCGAGCACGTCGGCCAGCAGCCAGCGGACCTTGACGCCCGCCTCGCGGGCCTTGCGTTCGGCGATCGCCAGGGCGGTCGGTGCGAGGTCGATCGCCGTGACGTCGAAATCGCGCTGGGCCAAATAGATGGCGTTGGTGCCAGTGCCGCAACCCAACTCGACCGCGCGGCATGGCTTGAGCGTCCCTTGTTCCACGGCCCGCACGAGATCGCTGGAGGGCCGGCCCGAGTCCCACGGCGGTCTGCGTCCATCGCGATACGCCGCGTCCCAACGCTCGATCATGGCCACGCCATCGGCCGTGTGCGGGAGGATCCCGGATGGAAGCGGGCGCGGTTCGCCCGTCGGCTTTCCGTTGGCGTCGAGCACGGCGACGGTGCCTGCTCCGTCGCGCCATCGCGGCAGGTTGAACTGGCAGGCCTGGTCGCGGGCGCGGACCGTGATCAACGCCGGACCGCCCCGTTCGGCGATCTCCACGACGGGAAGAGGGGACTTGTCCGCGACTTGCCGGACGTGCGCGACGTTCAGGAAGCGGACCTCGTCGGGATCGCCCTCCGCGGTCAGGTCCACGACGTATCCTGCCTGGACGCCGGCTTTGCGCGCGGTCTTGGACACCTGAACGTTGCGGGGCAGAAGCATCTGCACCACGATTTCCCAATCGCCCTCCACCACGCGGATCCGCCGGCTGCTCACCTCCGCCGTCCCGGCCGTCTGGAGCGACCACGCCAACCGCACGCCCGGCGTGGTTCGGCGGACCTGGTCGTCGATGAGGAAACACGCCCGCTTGACCGCCACCAGGCGGCGGATCACTCGCGGCGAATCGTCTTTGAGTTTCGGCTCGGATTCGCGGCGCGGGGTCAGGTCGCCGACGATGAGGGTAAACCGCGGATTCTCTTCAAAGGCCAAAATGCTCGACTCGGCGATCGGCGCGCCCCCGAATCCGTAGCGGCGAAAGCCCCGCAGGGGTTCCTTGTTTTCCGCATCGCTGGCGCAGAGCCGGTGAAGCATCAAAAGGTCGCTAGCGCGAAGCAGCAAACCCGCGGGCGGCTGGGCGGCGCGGACTGGAAAGGCCAGCAAGACACCGGCCGCCAAAGCCGCCCAGAAACCACCAGGGCAACGGAATGCCACGTTCGAAAGTCCAAAACGACTCGGCATGGCCATCTTCAGCAACCGTTCACAGGCCGGGGACTGGCGCGTTTTTCGGGCCGTTTCGCGCCGAAAAATGCGTCTGCCCCCTGACCGGCCAAGGGGGACAGTCCCGTTTTCGCGGACTTCGCCGCGAAAATCGGGACAGTCCCCGCGAACGGTTGCCATCTTCAAGCGGCAAAACAGCATGGGTGACCTCCGGGGACTGAAACCTGTAGACTCGATCGGGAATGGCTTCCGCTCAAACCGCGGTTGCGTTGCGGCGCCGCGCGAGCGGGGTTTCGACCTTCGTAACCGTTCACAGGCCGGAGAGTGGCTCGTTTTTCGGGCCGTTTCATACCGAAAAATGGGCTTGTCTCCTTACTGGCCAGGGGGACAGTCCCATGTTCGCCGACTTCGCCGCGAAAATCGGGACAGTCCCCGTGAATGGTTACCGACCTTCAATAGGGGAATCGCTCATCGACCACGGCGGTTGACAGCTCGACCAGAAATCCGGCCAGACGCTCGACAAGAACCTCGAGAAGCCGCCGTCCCTTGTCCGCCGTCGCCGCGTTGGGGTTGCCGGCGCCCGCGTTGGTCGTCAACAAATGCCAGGGGCGGGTAATGGAGACCCAGCCGCGGTTGACGGCGTCGAAGCGGCTCGGCGACTTGCGCCCCTCGTCGGCCGCCAGCGAGCCGTCGGGGTTTCGGGCAACAAGCTCCGGCCAATAGGCCAAGGCCAGCGACGTCTCCATTTCGCCGGCATGGTCGTCCGGTTCCTGGAAAATCTGGTGATAGACGTCCTGGAAAATCTGATACCAATTGCAGAGGAACAAGTGGGCGGGAGTCTTGCCGTACAGCTCGCGCAGCACCGGTTTCAGGTCGTTGCCCCCGTGACTGTTCAGCAGCACGATCTTCACGATCCGGGACGCGACAAGGCTCTCCACCAGGTCGGCGACGACCGCGCCCAGCGTCGAGGGGTTCAGATTCATCGCGAAAGGAAACGCGCGCTGATTGGTCTGCGTCCCGTACGGAATCGTCGGCAACAGCACGACCTTGGCCCCGCGTCGCCACGCCGCCTCGCAGATCTTGTCCCCGATCAGTTCACCCTCGAACACGTCCATGCCGTAGGGCAAGTGCAGATTGTGCGGCTCGGTGGCCCCCAGCGGCAGGACGGCCACCTCGTATCGTTCCCGGCCCACGACGCCGTAGTTGAGTTCCGCAAGCTTCCAGGGGCTCATGGCGCGGTTTCCCGAGGCATCGATCGATGGCGATCCCCGATGATATCGCTTGCCGCCTCGACAAACCAGGGGCTGTCTGCCAATGCCCTTGCCCGACCCACTCGAAACCCCCAGCCGCCACGTTCCAACACGTTCCGACCGTCACCGGCCGAGGCTGCGTGGTAACCGTTCACAGGCCGGGGACTTGCGCGTGTTTCGGGCCGTTTCGCGGAAAAATGCGTCTGCCCCCTGACCAACCAAGGGGGATAGTCCCATTTTCGCGGACTTCGCCGCGAAAATCGGGACAGGCCCCGCGAACGGTTCCGCCGCGGGAGTCAACCGGGGCCGCGACTCATGCCCGTTCGCCGCATCTTGGTTCGGGCGCGGCTCAAGATGGGACCGATGCTGTTTTCCGGCACCCCCATCTCGCTGCTGATCTCGTGGTAGCTTTTTCCTTGCAAGTGGTACATCCGGACCACCGCCGCTTCATCCTCTTCGAGATCGTCGAGCCATCGCTCCACCTGGTCGGGATCCTCGGCCGCCGCATCCGCCTCGGCGGCTTGGGTTCCTGCGCGGTCATGGAGGCCATCCGGCGTGGGGTAAGCTTCGGCAAGTTCGGGCTTCTGACGCATGATGCTCCGAACAACGATCCGCCTGGCCACGACGGTCAAATAGGTCGCCAGGCTGCTTTGGCCGCGAAAGCGGCGCAAGACGGCGAAATCGTCCTGAAGGATGCCCAGAAAAACCTCGCTGACCAAAGCGTCCCGATCTTCCGGGCTGATCCAAAGCCCCCGAATCTGCGTAGTGTGATTGACGACGTGGACCACCAATCCCAGGAAGCGGTCGACGAAGTCCTCCCACGCCCGAGGCTTGCCGTTCAAGCAACGTTCCAAGAGACCTCGGTCGATTTCGGTCAGCACCACGATCTCGCTCCGTTGGCCTTCGAAAGATGCCCTCGGGGCGAATCCATGCCGCATTCTCAAACGCCCATGCCCAATCGAGAGGGCGGTTCCAGCGGCCCCCGCTCCTATCGGCATTGTAGCCGGAAAACGATGAACTAGCAAGACAAACCGCGGGCCCTTCCGCGGCGCCGGAAAACCTGCTACGTTGGAGTGGATCAAGGCGAGGTTGAGGGGAGGGGTGGCCGCGGAGGGCGATCGCCCTTTGTTCTGGCATCGAGAATTCGCGGCGACGCAGGCCCGAACCCGCGACGTGCCCCCGCGGCAGCGACTTGCGAGCGAACCGGCGCCGCGGCCTGTCGGCGCGCGGCCGGAGGGGAAGACTTCCAGGCATGAGCGGTCCCGATGTGCCGCGGCGGCAGACGTTTTCGTTCCTGATGCGGCGATTCCGCGAGGCGGGAATCCAGCCTCGCACGCAGTTGGGCCAGAACTTCCTGATCGACTTGAATCTCTTGCGGCTTTTGGCCCAAACGGCCGAACTCTCGCCGCGGGACGTGGTGTTGGAGATCGGCACGGGCACGGGCTCGCTGACCACGTTGATGGCGCCCGAGGTCGCGGCCGTGGTGACCGTCGAACTGGACCCTCACTTGTTCCGGCTCGCCGCCGAAGAGATCCACGGATTGGCCAACGTGCGGATGCTCAATCTCGACGCCCTGGCCGGCAAGCATCGATTTCATCCCGAGGTGTTGCGCGCGGTGGAGGACGCGTTGGCCGTCGATCCAGGGCGGCGACTGAAACTCGTGGCCAATCTCCCTTACAACGTGGCCACGCCGATCCTCACCAACCTTTTGACGCTTGACGCCCCGCCGCAGACGATGACCGTCACGATCCAGAAGGAATTGGCCGACCGCATCGCGGCGCGGCCGGCAACCAAGGACTACGGGGCGTTGAGCGTTTGGGTGCAGAGCCAATGCCGGGTTCGCTGGGTGCGCACGATGGCGCCGTCGGTCTTCTGGCCCCGGCCCAAGGTCAGCTCGGCCATCGTGCAAATCGCGCTCGACGAGGGGCTTCGCGGCCGGATTCCCGATCGGGCCTTCTTCCACGATTTCCTCCGCGGCCTTTTTCTGCACCGACGCAAGTTCTTGCGTTCTCAACTCCTCGCCGCGGCCAGACTCCAGGCGCCGGTTGACCGGCGCGACGCGGTGGACAAGGCGGCCATCGACCGCGTGCTCGCCACCACCGGGCTTCGCGGCGAGGCGCGGGCCGAGGAACTCGACGTGGAGGCCCTGCTGGCGCTGGCCGAGGCCGTCCGGGCGTGGCTCGCCAATTGACGCCCGGAACAAGCCTGTTTACGATGGGAACAGGCTTTTGGCGAGTGCGGCGGTTGGCCGCCGCGGCGCCCTGGCGGCAGCGGGACCTCGAGGGCAGAGGTCGCCCCGCCGACGCCGTGACCCCGCACTTCCCCGACGCATCCGCGCGAGGTTGGCCATGCAGTTCATCGAGATGACCGGGAAGACGCTGTTTCGGGTGATTGACGAGAACGGCCCGACCCCGGCCGAATTGGCCGAAGTGGGCGTGAAGGAAGACAGCATCGTGCGGGTGAACCGGCAGGGGGACATTGAACTGCGGCGTTCCGACCGGTGGGACGTGATCGGCGGCTTGTTGGGCGATTTCGAGCCGCGGGTGAAGGCCGCCACCCGCTTGACCTGGGCCCGCCCCGTCGCCAGCCCGGACAACGAAACCGGCGACGCCTGATCTGGCCTGGCGCGGCGGCCTTTCGGGGGCGTCGCGGTCGATGATCGACCCGAGGTTCCCGCTCCGGCCTCCAAGGCCTCTTGCAAGCGTTCACAGACCGGGGACTTGCTGAATCTTCGGGCCGTTTCGGACCAAGAAACACCGAAAAACATGCCCGTCCCCTTGGTGGCGAAGGGGACAGGCCCTGGGAACCTCTACGGCTTCTTTCGCGACGAGTCGGTCATGGAATCTCGCGAGATTGTCCGCCGGGCGATCGAGTTCGACTGCCCGCCGCGGCTTCCTTTCTGGCAGCATTGGCGCCAAAAATCGCCCGATTTTCCGGACGACGTGCACAACATCTGGGAGATGGATCGCGCGGAGGCGGGTTGGTTCTTCGACCGGGCGGCGCCGGACGATTGGGGGTGCGGATGGGACGCGACCGTCGTCAAGAACATGGGCCAGGTGACCGCGCACCCGTTGGCCCGGTGGTCGGACTTGGATCACTACCGGCCGCCCGATCCCCGAAATCCGTTCTACTACGAGCGGCTGGGCCCGCTGATCGACGCCGCCGGCGATCGCTACGTGGCGATCACCGCCCACAACCTCCTCTTTTCACGCTTGCACAAACTCCGGGGATTCGCGGCGACGATGGAAGACTTCTACGCCGCACCGGAGCAAATCGGCCGCGTGCTGGACATGATCGTGGATTTCAAACTCGGTCAACTGGAGGAGCTTGGACGGCGTTTCGGCGATCGGATCGACGGGCTGTTCGTGGCGGACGACTGGGGCACGCAAGCCGGCCCGTTCATCAGCCCCAAGGTCTTCCAGGAGTTTTTCGCGCCTCGGTATCGAATCCTCTTCGACGCCATCCACGCTCACGGCTGGCACGTGATCCTTCACAGTTGCGGGAGGATCAACGCCCTGGTCCCGGCGTTCATCGAACTCGGCGTGGACGTGCTGAACATGCAGCAGTCGCGGGCCTACGGACTGGTCGAGTTTGGCGAGCAATTCCGCGGCAAAGTGTGCTTCCTGGCCACGGCGGACATCCAGTCCACGCTTCCACGCGGCGTGGAGGAGGAGATCCGCGAAGAGGTGCGACTGTTGGCGCGGCACTGGGGGACGCCGCGCGGCGGGTTGATCGCCTTCGACTACGGCGAATGGGAGGCCGCGGGCGTGCCGCCCCACGCGCCCCGGGTCATGTTTGACGAATTCTCCCGGGCCGTGCGCTACTGCCCTCCGTTTCCGAGTTAGGCGACTCCGAGTCCCCTTCGCCATAAAACAGAAACCCCGCCGCGGAATGCGACGGGGCTCTCTCTTGCGCTGGAGTGTGTGAGATACCCTTGATCGAGCCCATGGCCGAGGGGTGGTTCAACCACCCCTCAGGCTAAAACCTCCGGTGGATTCAGCATTGCATGCCCTCCCTTTTCGAAGCCATCCGTTTGTCCATTCCGAGAAACCTGTCCTGATTTGTTTCACGCTGCGACGCGGCCGTCGTGCGGGGCCGTCTGCAAACGCCGCTTCTACCACATCGAGGAGACAACCACCTCATTGACAACCTGGTCCACGCCGGAAAGCCCGGCGACGGCCTCTTGGGCGATTTGTTTTTGGTAGTAGCTGGACAACCGCCCTCGAAGCCGAAGCACTCCGCGTTCGAACTCGCAGACCACCGAGCGGACCGAGGGATAAGGGCAACGCTGGAGTCGCTCTCTCGCCGATTCGGTCACGTTGTCCAACGCGGTGTTCATGGTCACGTCCATTCCAATTCCGTTCGCCAGGCAACCGTCTTGTGCCCTTCCAACGAAGATCTTTGGTAAGCAGTTTCCATGCCAAAGACTGTTCATCGATTGCTTGCGTTCTTAGCGAATTGCCCCAACGTCTTGGCAATTAAAACCCTTGCGAAAGCTACTCGAGGAACGCAATAACTTGAACCGCGGGGAGGATGACACAAAAAGAGGCATCCAACGCCCGTTGGATGAGCAAAAAACCAGGTCGCTCCATCTGCCGGCAACCACCGCACACGTCGGCCGCGCGCTTCCCTTCGGAGGTGTCGCTGGGGCGACGAGATCGGAGCGTCGGGGTCGCCGCAGCCCGAGACGCGAAAAGCTGGGGATTTTATTTGCGGATCTTCTGACCAAGCGATCTTCGGAGAAGCCGGGCGGGTCTTGCCGGCTGAGCACGGGTTGCCGCATTGCTCGCTTCGGCCGCAGGGTCTGGCAAGAAGCCGAATCCGCTCTATTCCTCAAAAGAAGCGAGCGTTAGTCCGCCGTCAGCCAGGAGAACTTCCAGAGCGGATTCCCGCAGCCGGCGCATTGCTCCCCGTTCTCGAGGACCTTGGCGTGGCAGCCGTGGCAGTCGAGGATGGCCGGGAGGATGGATGCCTGGGTTTGGCGAATCCGCGCGGCGCGGGAGTGATCGGCAAAGGCCTGCGCGGTGGCGATCTCGACGGCCAAGGGGAACAGCCGGAAGAGGACCAGCGGCGCGCGCGTCGATTCCGGCAGGACTTTCGACAGCTCGACCGCGAACCGTGCGCGGCGCTTCTCGGTCGGCGCCTCGAGGTATTCCGCAAGGCGGGCTTTGGCGGTTGGATCGGTCTGGCTGTCGATCTGCCGAAGATGGCAGAGCCACCGCACATACCAATCGACCGATTCGACATAGCTGAAGTTTCGGGCCGCAACCGCCGACTCGACGGTTTGATACAGGTCGATCTCGCGCCGGGCGAGCTTCCGCGCCTTCAGCTCGGAGACGGGGACAAGCATGGAATCGCGGCCGATCAGGCGCTCCACATCCTCGTGGAGACGCACGGACAGGGCGTCGCGGAGCAAGGTCAACCCAGCGGACAGGCTGGCCGCCACGCGCAGGCCGTCCCCCCGGTGCAGCCAATGGTTGAACTGCTCGACGGCTTCCGTGTGCCTTTGGGAAAAATCATCGAGGTCCACGGCCTTTCCCCCGGTCGGAATTCAACCTTGGGGGGCATCCTACCACCTTTGCCGACGGCCAGCAAGCTGCCCCGTGCGGTTTTCGCACTCCGAACCCGTTCCCATCGGAGACGCCTGAGGTCAGGAAAGCGTTGGGAGTTGACGTGGGCCCGGCATGCGAGAAAATGACGGGTGGAGGTGAACGATGGCTGCCAAGCGAATCCTGATGCTGGTCGGCGACTACGTCGAAGACTACGAGGCGATGGTGCCTTACCAGATGCTCGTGATGGTGGGGCACCGGGTGGACACGGTCTGTCCTGGCAAGCGTGCGGGCCAGACGGTGCGTACTGCGGTCCATGATTTCGAAGGGGACCAGACTTACAGCGAGAAGCGCGGGCACAACTTCGCGGTCACGGCGGACTTCGATTCGGTGGATCCGGCCGCGTACGACGGGTTGGTGATCCCCGGCGGGCGGGCGCCGGAGTACCTGCGCCTGGACGAGCGCGTGTTGGCGATCGTCCGCCATTTCGCCGCGGCCAACAAGCCGATCGCCTCGATCTGCCACGGCCAGCAGTTGCTTGCCGCGGCGGACGTGGTCCAGGGACGGCAGTGCACGGCCTATCCCGCGGTCAAGCCGGAACTCCTCCGCGCCGGCGCGCGGTGGTGCGAGGTCAACGCGACCTTCTCGAACGCCGTGGCCGACGGCAATCTGGTGACCGCGGCGGCATGGCCCGGCCACCCCGAGTGGATGCGGAAGTTCCTCGAAGTTCTGGGCACGAGAATCGAAGCGTAGGTCCGGCGTTTGGCCTTGGAAGCGCCGACGGATCACGCTCTGGACGATCGGCTCCCACGGCAATGCGGGGGATCGCCAGGCGTCTTCAGGCCCGACGAAAGGATCCACGATGACCCGATTGGAAGCCCGACGCGGTTTTGCTTCCCAGGCGTGGATCGTGGTGGCCGGTTCTCTCGCGGCCATCGCGATTCTCGTGTTGTTGCTTTGGCAGCCGGGGTCCAAAGGGCCGCGCGGGGGCGAACTGGTCCTCTATTGTGCCGCCGGCTTGCTCAAGCCGGTCGAGGAGATTTGCGCGGACTACGAGGAGGAGTTTGGGGTTCAGGTGCGGATCGAGCCGGGCGGGTCGGGCACGCTTTTGAGCAAGCTCCGCGTCACGCCGACCGCCGCCGACCTGTACCTGGCCGCCGAGGAATCCTACCTGCGCGAAGCGCGGCGACACGGCCTGGTGGCCGAGATCCTGCCCGCGGCCAAGCAGCACCTGGTGATCGCCGTGGCGAAGGGCAACCCCCAGGCCATTTCCGACACGGCCGATCTCGTGCGCGAGCCGCGCACCGTGGTGCTTCCCAATCCCGAACTCGCGGCGGTGGGCAAGGTGGCCCAGCGGGCCCTGGCCGGGACGGGCCAGTGGGAAGAGCTTTTGGCGCGATCCCAGCAGGCATCCGCCAAGGTCTCCCTGGTCGGCACGGTCAACGAGGCGGCGCAGGCGGTTCGGATCGGGGCGGCCGACGCGGCGATCGTCTGGGACGCGACCGCCCGCCAGTTCGGCCTCGAGATCGTGGAGGCGCCGTCGTTGGGCGAAAAGACGACGGAGCAGGTGTGCGTGGGGATCGTCGCCGCGTCGCCTCGCCCCACCCAGGCCCTGCATTTCGCCCGATATCTCACCGCCCGCGACCGCGGCCAGGCGGCCTTCCAACGGCATTACCTTCAGCCGCTGGCCGACGCCGACGTTTGGGAGGACCGGCCGTCGCTGGTGCTCATGTCCGGGGCGATGCTCAAGCCGGCCATCGACGAATTGGTCAAGCGGTTCAGCCAGCGGGAGGGCGTTTCGATCAACACGATCTACGCCGGCTGCGGCATCCACGTGGCCCAAATGAAGGCCATGAAGCAAGGCGAAAAGCTGCCCATCCATTTTCCCGACGCCTATTTCTCCTGCGACGTCTCGTTCATGAAAATGGTCGAGCAGTGGTTCGAGGCGTCGAAGGTCATTTCGCGCAACGACATGGTGTTGGCCGTTCCCAAGGGCAACCCCAAACAGGTCCGCTCGATCAAGGACCTTGCCCATCCGGAGCTCCGCGTTGGCCTGGCCCATCCGGTCAATTCCGCCCTCGGCGCCCTGACCGACGAGTTGGTCAAGAAGCTCGGCTTGCACGAAAAGATCTACGCCTCGACGCGCAAACACCCGGTGGTCCACGCCGACGCGGGCCACGTGCTGGTGAACCAGATGCGGGCCGGGGCCTTGGATCTGATCGTCGTCTATCGCAGCAACGTGCTGAGCCACTCCGACAATCCCGACCAATTCCTGGAAATCGTGGAGATGAATCTTCCCGAAGCCATCGCCATCCAACCCTACGCGGTGGCCAAGGACTCTCCGCACAAGCACCTGATGGGCCGCCTGCTCGAGGCGATCCTCTCGCCGGAGTCGGAGCGGCGCTTCCGCGAGGTGGGATTCCAGTGGATCGCGGACAAGGACAACCCGTAGGGGAGTGCGCCGCAAGACGGCCAACTTCGAGAAAGCCAACGTCCGGGAAAGGGCGGTCAGCAATTCGGCAAGTACGCCCCCATGGCTTTCAGGCGGCGTTGCAAGTCCTGGATCGGCACGGCCCGCGTGTCGCAACCCTGCGCGGCGCAGAGGGCGGCGGCCGCGCCGATCGCCTGGCCGGTGATGAAGCAGCCGGGCATGACGCGGATCGAGCTTTGCATGTAGCGGTCGGCGCTCACGCACCGGCCGGCGACGAGCACGTTGGTCAGGCCGCGCGGCACGAGGCAGCGGTAAGGAATCCCGTAGCTCTCGCCCTTCCCGTAACGAAGCTGCTTGAAATCCTCGGCGTACCGTTGGTAACTGGCCGGATCCGGCTTCGCCGCGTGGATGTCGACGGCATAGTTGTATCGCCCGATTTCGTCGGGAAACACAGCGCGGGCCTTGAAGTCCTCCAGTCCGAGCACGTAGTCGCCGAGGATGCGGCGGCTCTCGCGGCATCCGAGTTGGGAGGCGGTGGCGACCAGCTCCATTTGCTCGAAGCCTTTCAGGTAGTTTTTGTAGTAGCGTTCGTATTCGAGGAGCGATTTTCGGGCCCAGAGCAGGGCTCGGGTGATCGACGCTTCGTCGGTGGAATCCAGGCCGAAGGTGTGGCCGATGTTTCCGCCGCCGGTGCGGCGGCCGACGCGGAACATGCCGGGCAAGTGGCGGTCCTCGATGGTGAACACGCGGTCGCGAAACGCGTCTTCCAGCCGGCTTTCGTCGCGCATCCGCCCCCCTCGATGGACGGCTTCCCAGTCGATGTCCGCCCACAGGCTGCACAACGTCCCGGCCATCATGTTGCCCTGGGCGTCGCCTTTTTCGAACGGCGCGCCGGCCCAGGCCGCCAGATCGCCGTCGCCGGTGCAGTCGAGGTAGACGCGGGCCTGGACGGCGAACAAGCCGCTCTTGCCGGCCAGCACGGCGGCCGATACCTTGCCCGATTGGCACTCCACCGCCACGAGGCAGGTATGGAAAAGAAACTGGACCTTGGCTTCCAGGAGCAGGTCGTCGTACACGCGTTTGAGGACTTCGGCGCGGATGGTGACGTCGCTGTCGGGACCGGTGCCGCCGGCGGCCTTGAGCCGGTCGAGGATTTCCTGGCCGACGCCGCCGGCGAGATTGCGCACCCCGTCGGAAAACGGCATGAACAGGGGGAGCATCCCCGCCGTGCCCATCCCGCCCAGGCACGTGTTGCGTTCGGCGAGAAACACGCGGGCCCCTTGGCGCGCGGCGGCGACGGCGGCCGCCACGCCCGCCGGGCCTCCGCCCGCCACGAACACATCGATCTCATGGCGCACGGAGAGACGGCGTTGGAAAAGCACTTCGCCCTGCGGCGCGGCGGCGTTGCCCGACGCCGACGGCGTAGCCGCCAGCCCGGAGAAGGCCGCCGCCACGGCGGACTGCTTCAAGAAGTTCCTGCGGTTCGACGACATGACGGCTCCTTTGCGGATCGCGTGAGGGTATCATTCTATCCTGGGAATAGGGCGTGGCGAAGAGCGTGGGCCGGTATTTGCGTCCCCCTCCGCTTTACCCGCCGCCCAAGGCGCAGTATGCTGCGGAGTGCATCCTCGCTCGATGAGCACCGCAATCGACCTGCCTCGACGCACCGACCGACCTGCCTCGAAGCGTTTTTTGCAATGGCCAAGCCTCTCAACACGTGTTGTTCGCCGAGAGCGCCCGAGAGGAGGACGTTTTCGCTTGGCGCGGCGATCCCTGCGCGGTTCGCGTGGCCTTGCGCCTTGGCGGCGATTGTTTTCGGGCTGATGGCGCCGCTGGGCCACGGGTTCGCGGAGGGGCCGTGGGAGATTACGCCCCAGAGCGAGCAGGCCCTGGCCCGCGGCCTGGAATGGCTGGCCCGGAACCAAGGGCCCGAGGGCAACTGGCAATCCAACGACCTGGGGCTGGTAAGCACCGGGATTTTGGCCTTTCTGTCGGCGGGGCACATGCCGGGGCGGGGCAAGTACGGCGAGACGGTTCAGCGGGCGATGCAGTACGTGCTCCGCGGCGCCCAGCCGTCCGGGTTGCTGAACATCGCCGAGGAACGCCGGGGTATGTACAACCACGGCTTGTCGACGTTCGTGCTCGGTCAGCTTTACGGCATGAGCCCCGATGCCCGGCTGGGGCCTGTGCTGGATCGGGCCATCAGCCTGATCGCGCAAACCCAATGCGACGACGGCGGCTGGGACTACGTCGCCCGCCGCCAGTCCAACGGACACGATCTGAGTCTGGCCGTGATGCAAGCCCTGGCCCTGCGCAGCGCGGTGGACATCGGCTTGGACGTGCCTCCGGCCGTGGTCGATCTGGCCATCAAGAGCGTGCGCGAGCACTACACGCCGCAGGGCTGCGACCGGAACGCGCCGGAAGAGGTCCAGAAGAACCACCCCGGCCGCTTCACTTACAGCAAGGGCGGAGGCAACGCCACGCTGGCCATGGCCGCGGCGGGCGTGGTGTGCCTTCAGGAATTTGGCCAATATGACGACTGGCGGATCGGCAAGAACATCGACATCATCCTCGCCGACATCGAGAAGCACGCCGATCCCAGCGTGATGGCCGCCCAACGCCGCGCGCCGTTCGACGCCTACACGCTGTACTACGTGGCCCAAGCCCTGTACCAGGTCGGCGGCGAGCCCTGGAAGAAGGGCTATCCGCGCCTTCGCGACGCGGTGGCCGCCGGCCAGATCCAGGACCCGCAAAACCCAAGCCGCCACGGCCTCTGGCAGGCCTCCGGACACGTGGGCGGGCGGCCCGGCGAACTCTACATGACTTCCGTCGCCTGCTTCGTCTTGGCGATTCCTAACCGGTATCTGCCCATCCTGCAAGAGGGCAGGATCGACACGCTGCGGGCGAAGTTTGGGGGCAAGGGGTAGGAAAAGCCATGCTGCTTGCTCCCTCGTTCGCCGTCGCCGGATTGCTCCTCGCGGCCGCCCCGGTCGTGATCCACCTGCTCAATCGCCAGCGGTTCCGCGTGATCGAATGGGCGGCCATGGACTTTCTGCTCCAGGCGGTTCGCCGCAGCCGCCGGCTCATGCGCGTGCAGGACCTGCTGTTGCTGGCGGTGCGCGTGCTGTGCGTGCTGCTGTTCGGACTGGCGATGGCCCGGCCGTATTGGTCGGGCTCCGGCCCGTCGCGCGATCCGAACCAGCCGGTCCACGCGGTCCTCTTGGTCGACAACAGCTTGAGCATGAGCTATGAGCAGCTTGGGCGGAGCGTGCTCGACGAGGCCAAGACCCGCGCCAAGGAGTTTATCGACCATTTGCCGCCCGGCAGCCGCGTGTCGGTGATTCCGCTGTGCGCGGCGTCGCGGGATTTCAGCCTGGCGGCCTACGGAACGAAGGAAGACGCCCTGGAGGCGTTGGCCGCGATCCAACCGGCCGATCGGTCGGCGACGGCCGCGGCGGCCCTGGACCTCGCGCGCGAGGCGTGCCGGCGGGCCCCCACGCCCGCGGCCAAGCAGATCGTGCTGCTCTCCGACCAGCAGGCGGCCAACTGGCCGGCGCAGTCGCTCGGCGCGGTGGTCGAACAACTGGGCGGTCCGCTGCATGTGGTGGGGTTGGCGCCTCGCGAGCCGGAAAACGCGTGGATCGCGGATTTTCGACTTCAAGACGGGCTTGCCGACCTGGAGAGCCCAGCGGTCTTTCTGGCCACGATCCGTTTCGAAGGCCCGGCGCCGCGGCGGGGCGTGCAAGCGTCGCTCTCGATCAACGGGACGGTCTTTGCCACGGAGACGGTGGACCTGGAACCCGGCCAGGCCCGCGAGGTCCGCTTCCCTCCCTATCGCTTTGACCAACCGCTCCAGCCCGGCCAGGCGACGCACGTCCCCGCCGAGGTTTCCATTCCCCGCGACCATCTTCCGATGGACGATCGCCGCGTCCTGGCGGTCCCGGTGGTGTCGGCGTTGCCCGTCGTGATGGTCGATCAATGGGGCGCGGACGAATCGCCCCAGCGCAACCGGTTCGGCGAGACGCGGCGGCTGCGCCAGTTGCTTGCGCCCGTTACGGCGCGCCAGCAGCGCGACCCCCAGTTGATCCGAGTCCGCCACGTGAAGTTCGAGCAGATCGATCGCGACTTGCTTCAAGACGCCCGGCTCGTGGTCATCGCCGGAGTGCGCGAGCCGCGTCCGGCCACGGTGGTGGACTTGCTCCGCGAGTACGTGGTGCAAGGCGGCTCGCTGATCGTCGCCGCCGGCGGGGAGTTCGATCCGGTCCTCTGGAACCAGGAGGCCTGGAGGGACGGCCTGGGAATCCTGCCCGCGCCGCTCAAACCCGATCCCGTCGGTTCGCTGCCAGGCGAGTCCAAGCGGCTGGAGCCCTTCCAGCTCGATGTATCTGGCTTGGAGCACGAGTACTTTGCCTTGGAGCAGACGCCTCGCGAGGAATGGGAGGCCCTGTACCGGCGGGCCTATTTCTTCAAGGCGATCGACGTGGACTTGAGCGCCGCCGGCTCTCTGTCGTCCGGCGTCTTTCCGTTTCCAGGGGAAAAAGGCGGTTCCGCCGCATCGGGGGGCTCGATGGACCATGGCGGGAGCCAACCGCGGTGGCTGCTTTGGGCTGCCGCGCTCGAGGAGCGGTCCGAGCCGTCGCCGGAGGAATGGGCCGCCAGGTCGCGGCCCCGCGTGCTCGGCTCGTTCACCAATCAGGTCCCATTCCTTGTCGAACGGGAGCTGGGGCGCGGCCGGTTGATCTTCGTGTCAACCGGGCTGTTCCGCGACTGGAACATCTTGACCAACACCGAGGCGGTCGTGGTGTTCGATCGGATGATCCGCGACCTCATTCAGCGCACGCTCCCGCGGCGGAACCTGGAGAGCGCCGGACAGTTGGTCTTTCCGGTTTCCTCCGAGCTCCGCGGGGCGGCGTTCGCCCTGGTCGATCCCAGCGGGGTCGAGCAACCGGTTTCCGTCGACGCCCTGGGCGGCGACCGGCACGGGGTGGCGATCGGCAACCTCACCCCGCGCGGCGTCTGGCGCTTGGTGGCGCGGACCGGCCCGAGCGGCGGCCACGGCGCCCAGGCCAAAGTGCTCGACATGCCCCTCGCCGTCAACGGCCCGGTCGAGGAATCGGAACTCCGCTATCTTGACGAAGCCGAGCTCCGCGAACGCTTGCCCGACGCCGAGTTTCGCTGGATCGGCCTGGCCGAGTCGATTCGCTCAACGGCGGGGGCGGGACCGGGCCGCGACCTGTGGAAATGGCTCATGGCCACGGTCCTGGCGGGTCTTCTGGTCGAATCGTCGATCCTTGCCTGGCCGCTGTTGCGGCGGGAGAAGAGCCCATGAACCTGACGGAGCTGATGGGCAGGCTTTGGGGAGTTTCCGGCGCGGCGGAGATCGGACGCGTCGAAATCTCGCTGGCCGCGCCCTGGGCCCACGACGCCCCAGCCTGGCTGCTGCTTGGCCTGCTCGGGCTGAGCCTGCTGGCCGCCTGGTTTTATCGCCGGCTCCAGTACGTCCGGCGCGGCTTCAGCCGTCTGGGCTTGACTTTCCTTCGCGGCGGCTGCTGGTGCCTGATCCTCTTGATCCTTGCGGAACCGGTGCTCACCGTCCACATGACGAGCCGTCTGCGCCCCTCGTTGTGGGTGCTGTTCGACGGCAGCGACAGCATGGGCATGGCTGACGATCTGCCGCCCTCCGAGCAAGCGCGTCTGGCCGAGGCCGTGGGCTGGTCGGCGGGGGCCGTGAAGGCGACCGGCGCCGCCGACGGTCCCGCCCGTCGCACGCGCGTGGACTATCTCAAGGCCTTCGTCGAGCGAGACAACGACAACGTGCTGAAGAAGCTGGAGCGCAAGTTCCGGTTGCGGTTCTTCCTGTTGGACCGGCCCGACGGCGTGCGCGAGCTGGAGCCGTCCCGCTCCAGCGGCCGCGGCCTTGATCCGGAACACCTCAGCGAACAACTGACGACGGAGGGCCAGGTGACCGCGTTGGGAGCGGGGCTCTTGGATCTTGCGCGGCGTCAATCGACCACGAACCTCGCCGGAGTGGTCGTGTTCAGCGATTTCAACCAGAACGCCGGTCCGCCGGCCGTCGACGCCGCGCGGCGATTAGGCGTGCCGCTGCACGCCGTCGGCCTCGGTCCCGTCGCGGCCGTGGATCTTTCGGTCGATCTTCAGTGTCCGCCAACGATGAAGAAAGACGAGCGGTTCTCGCTGGGCGCGACGGTGCGCCAGGAAGGGCTGGCCGGCGAGACGGCCACCGTGAGGTTCACCGTGCGCAAGATCGATGCCCCGGCCGGCGAGGGCGGCGCGGTGATCGCGGAGCGGGAGGTGAAGCTTGCCCATCCCGTGGAAACCGTGGAAATCCCCTACGTGCCCGCCGAGACCGGCCGATTCGTCTTTTCCGCCGAGGCCGCCCCGTTGCGCGACGAGGTGGTCGCGGACAACAACCGCTCGGAGGTCGAGGTCGCGGTGCACGATCATTTCCTCCGCCTGCTGTTCGTCGAGTACGAGCCGACCTGGGAATGGCGTTTCATCAAGGAGGTGTTCCATCGCGACCGGCTGGTGGGCACGAAGGGATTCCGGACCTTTCTGCGCTCGGCCGATCCGAAAGTCCGCCAGTCGGGCGAGTTGTTCGTGCCGACGCTTACCCCGCCGCGGAGCGAATTCTTCGCCCACGACGTCATCCTCATCGGCGACATGCCGGCCACGGCCCTCAGCCCCCGTTTCTGCCAGATGGTCGAGGAATTCGTGGACAAACTGGGCGGCGGGTTGGTGGTGGTGTCGGGGCCGCGTTTCGGGCCCGGCCAATTGGCTTCCACTCCCTTGGCCGATTTGTTGCCGGTCAAGGTCGATCCTGCGCTGCGGATCCGCGACCGTCAGCCGTTCCCTCTGGTGCGCACGGCGGAGGCCTCCCAATACGATTTTATGCAACTCGAAAGCGGGCCGGAAAACGACAAGGCGTGGGAGGCGCTTGGGCCGCTTCCCTGGTATCAACCGGTCGAGCGCTTGCACTCGATGGCCGTGGCCCTGGCCGTCCATCCTGTCGACAAGTGCGTGGACGGCAAGACGCCGCAACCGATCATCGCCGCGCGGAACTATGGGCGGGGCGAGGTCGTGTATCTGGCGATGAACGAAATGTGGCGGCTGCGGCGCATGTGGGGCGAACGCTATTACCGGCAATTCTGGGGCCAGTTGATCCATCGGCTGGCCTCGCGTCACGCCTTGGGAACGCAGAAGCGGTTCCTCGTGCGGACCGACCGGAAGCAATATCGGGCGGACCAGGAGGTGCTGCTGACGGTCGAGGCCTACGACGCGGACTTCAAGCCGCTCGGCGAGGACCAGGTTCCCGGCCGCACGCTGGAGGCCGAGCTGTTCGTGCCCGGCGGCGCGCTTCCCGGCCAGAAGGACTCGCGGCCCATCCGCGTCGCCCAGTTGCGCCCCGGGATCTTCGAGGGCCGCTTTCCCGTGTTCACGCCGGGCGAACACCGCGTGCGCGTCCGCGACCCGATCACGCGGCAACCGGTCGACGCCGTCTTCCAGGTGGCCGCGCTTCCGGTGGAGCGGCAGCGGGCCACGCGCAACGCGGCGCTGGAGCAGGCCCTGGCCGACGCGACCGGCGGCAGGAGCTACGATCTGGCCAGCGCGGCCGAGCTTCCGGATCGCATTGCCCTGGTCGCCCGGACCGAGGCCAACGTCGAGGTCATCCCGCTCTGGAACACCTGGCTGGCCTTTTCGGCCGTGGTCGCGCTGATGCTCGGCGAGTGGTTGATCAGGAAATGGGTGAACTTGCCATGAGCCGCTTGCGAACCCTTCGAGCGCGTCTGACCCGCTTCCGCCGCCGCCGCCGTTTGGCGCGGTGGGTGGCGGCCCACAGCGCGCTGGCGGTCGCCGTGCTGTGGACGCTTTGGGCGACGCTGGCGGCCGACTGGCTCCTGGACATGAACACCGCGCAGCGTCTGACAGCGCTGCTGTGCGGCCTGGGATTGGTGGTTTGGGCCTTTGTCCGCTATGTCCGGCCGTGGCTCGGCTGGCGCGAATCGTTGATCGACATGGCCCTCTTGGCCCAGCGCCAGCAACAGATCGACAGCGACCTTGTGGCCGCCCTGCAATTCGAGTCGCCCGAGGCCGCCTCCTGGGGCTCCCGACAACTGGAAGAAGCGGTGATCCAGCAGGTGGCGGAAAGCGGGTCGCGGGTGCGGCCGGTCGTCGATATTCCCGCTCGGTTGATCTCCCGCCGCCTCGCGGCTTTCGCGTTGACGCTGGCGGCCACCGCGGCGTTGCTCTTGGCGTTTCCCGATCATCTCAGGACGTTTTTCGACCGCTTGTTGTTCCGGCCCGCCCGCTATCCCACCCGCACGTTGATCGAAAGCGCGGCCATCAACGGCGTGGCGATCGACCTGGAAACGCCCGGCGTGGAAATCAAGTGTCCCCACGGGCTGCCCTTGCGCATCACCGTCGCGTGTTCCGGGCGCCTTCCCGCGTCGGCCAGGGCCGAGCTGGCCACGGATCAAGGCGGGATCCGGACGGCGATCGAACTGGAACCGGGCGTTTCTGGAAGCTATGCCGGGCATTGGCCCCGGTTGGTGGACGCGGCGACCCTCCAAATCTTCGCCGGCGACGCCCGCACCCATCCGATTCACCTCCTCGTAGCGCCGCCGCCCTCGGTCGACGTGCAATTCGAGGTCGCCCCGCCGCGCTACGCGGCCGGCTCTGCGGCGGTCCCCGAAATCGTCAGCGGCTTGCGGCAGCTTTCCGTGGTCGAAGGCTCGCGCGTGGCCTTCCGCGTGCAGTCGGACAAACCGCTCCGCGAAGGCGTGGCGACGATCGAGGGCACGCCGCAGGCCCTGCAAAGGAGTCGGGAGTCTGTTTCCGCGTCGGCGGGCGGCGTTTCGTCGACGAGCGGGGCCTCGTCGCCAAGGGGGAAAAGGGCCGCCGACTCCGTCGAACTCTGGACGCTGGAGCCTTCTGGCCCGCCGCTGGCCGAGGTGACGGAACCCCTCCGCTACAGCATTCAGGTCGTCGACGAGGACGGACTCTCGCTGGAGCGGCCGATCGAGGGGGTGATCCGCGTCAGGCCCGACCGACCACCCGAGGTCGCCCTTTCCGCCTTGACCACCCTGGTGCTCCCCGCCGCGCGGCCAACGATCGCCGTGACCGCGTCGGACGACTATGGGCTGGCCGAGATCGTTGCCGTGGCCGAAGTGATCCACCCCGATGGCACGCCGGGCGAGACCATGGAATGCAAACTGTACGCACTTCCCACCGAGGGACCGCCGAAGAAGAATGTACAGGATCGGCAACGGCTCGCGCTGGGCCCGTTGAAGGCGGCCAAGGGCGACCAGGTCAAGGTGACGCTCAGGGCCACGGACCATCGCGGCGACCGGCCGGGAAAATCCACGACCAGCGAGCCCCTCGTGTTCCAGGTGACCGACGAACAAGGAATCTACGCGGCCATGGCCGACGCCGACCGCGAGTCGGCACGGCGTCTCCAAACCATGATCGAGGACCAAATCGACGTGGGAGGAGGAAAATGAACAGGGACACCATAGCTTGGATGTCGAACGAGGTCCCCTGCCGGCCGGCCTGGCGGGCGAATCGGACTCCGGCAGTTCAAGGCCAACCATCGGCTTCGCCTGCCGGACAAGCCCGCGGGCATCGCACGACGCTGGAACTTTCAGCACGCAGTCCGCGTCGTCCGCGGAACACACTGGCGAGATGCCTTCGGAGGGGCGATTGGCGGGGAATACTTTCGATCGCGGGGATCCTCTTGGTGGCCGTCGCGCCCCTGTTCGCGCAAGATCCCCCGAAGGCCTCCGTCCCCGCGGGCCCGACGCGCAGCACGGGCAGCGGCGAGACCTCGCCGTCCGCCGAGCAGGCCCTGGCGCGCAAGCAGGAGATTCAGCGGCGGGTGCGGGCCATGGCCCGCGATCTGGTTTCCGCCATTCTCGACATCCAGCTCCAACAGCTTCGCGAGAACGACCTGGAGGGCAGCGAACTCTACCGCGACATCGAGGCGATGCGGGGGCAAATCGACGCCTTGATCGAGTCGGAAATGCCCCAAGTGGTGACGCTGCTCGCGGAAATCCAGACCGCCCAGCCCGAGCAGCGCGAAAAGACCTTCGTCGCCGCGCGGCAGAAGAGCCGGGAAATCCTTGTCCGCCTGCTGGCCGAGCGGCAGCGCGTGCTGCGGCGGCTGAGAATCGCGGAGTTGGCGGCCCAGGTGCGGCAGCTCCTTCAAGCCGAGACCAAGATCCTCGACACGACGCGATCGCTTCCCGAACAGCCTTCCGCCCAGCGCGAGACCCTCGCCCTGGCCGCCATCGAGGATCAGCGCGACGCCAAGGCGGTCTACCTCCGCTTGCACGAGACGGTTCGGGAGGTGGCCACTTGGGGCGGCGAGGTGGGCGCGCTGGCCTCCGCGGGGCTGCAAGTGCTCCAGAAGGCCCAGGTCGACGCGGAAATGGAAAACGCCGCGACCCGCCTGGAACAAGCCCGCTTCACCGACGCGGTCGCGCACGAAGAAAACGCGATCCGGGCCCTGAAGGAACTGCTTGCCATTCTCGAACGCGTCCAAGGGGCCCTGAAAGGCCAACGCGATTCGGCGGAGCAGGCGATCCGGGAGATGATCGACCGCCAGGCCGAGATTCGGGAAGCGACCCGCCAGGCCGATCCGGAACGCGACTTGAAACAGCTTGTCGAGCAACAAATCCAGCTTCATAAAGACCTCGAGGCGTTGAGCCGCCAGGTCCAGGGCGTTCCGCCGCTGGAGGAAGCCAGCAAGGCGGCCGAGGAGGCGGCCGACCGTTTGTTTGAGGGCAAACCCCAGGAGGCCGTCCCCCAACAGGACAAGGTGCTGGACCGTCTGGCCCAGGCGGCCCAATCAGCTCCGCAAGCGGCCAAGGCCCCCCAACAGCCGCGCGATCTCGAGGCGACGCCCCAGGCTATCGCCGACCTGGAGGCCGCGCGCCGCGATTTGCGGAAGATCCTCGACGAGCAGAAGCAAGCGTCGGCCGTTGCGGCGGACCAACCAGCCGAAGCGCGGTCGCGGGAAGAGAAGATCGCCCGCGAGTTGGGCGAAGTGCCCAACAACCGCCGTTTGCCCGAGCCCGTCACTGCCCGAACCGCCGAAGCCCAGCGCGCGGCCAGTGAAGCGGCGGCGCGCATGGAGTCGCCGCGCGCCCAGCGCGCCGAGGCGGCCCGGGCCGCCGAGCAGGCGATCCAACGGGCCCTTTCCGAGACCGAACGGGCATTGGCCGACGCCCAACGCCAGCAGCTTCGCGAGGCGATGAACTCCCTGGCCAAGGCCGCCGAGGAGGTCCAGCAAGCCGCGGCCCTCGAACGCGAGGTCGCCCGCGACGCAAAGCAAGGCGGGGAGCAACGCGGCCTGGAGTCCAACGAAGCCCGCCAGCTCAGCCAGAAGCAGGCCGATGTGAAGAAGACGGCCGAGGAGGCGGGCGCGCGGGTCGAACGATCGGCCCCGGAAGCGGCCAAGACGCTGGCCTCCGCGCGGCAGCCGATCCAGCAGGCGGCCGAACAATTGGAGGTAGCGGGTCGGCAGCCGGGCGAAGCCTCGAAACCGGCCGCCATCGAGGCCGGCGCTCAGGCCGAAAAGGCGGCCCAGCAGCTTTCTCAGGCCGCCCAGCAGCTCCGCGACGCGGCCACCAAGGCCGCCGAGCGATTGGAGCAGTTGACCCGCGAGCAGCTTGAGCAAGCCCAACAGGCGTTGGCTTCCGTGGAGAAGGCCATTGCCGAACGGCCGAGTCCGCTGGCCGAACGGATCGACCGGCTCGCCAGGGCGGAGGAGCACGTGCGCAAGGCCCAGGCCGAACAGGAAAAGGCCCGCGGCCAGGGAGCGGAAAAGCCCGATGCGCAGGCCCAGGCCCGCGTCGCTGAAGAAGCTCAGGCCGCCCAGCAGCTCGCCCAGCCCGACGCCCCCAAGGCCGCCGCCACGTTGGCCGATGCCCGAAAGGAATCCGCCGAGGCCCAACGCCAATTGCAGCCCGAAGGCGATCGGCAAGCGGCGGCGAAGGCCCAGGAACAAACGGCCCAGCACCTGCGCCAGGCAGCCCACGAGCTTGCCGAGGCGAAGAGCCGCCTGGCCGAGCAGTCGGCCAAGGATCTGGCGGCGCAGTCGCAGGCGGCCCGCCGCCTGGAGGATCAGGCGACTCCGGTCGATCCCGGGGCCACCGGGGCGCTCCAGTCGGCCGAAAACCAGGCCGCCAAGGCCGCCAGCCAGCTTCCCCAGTCGCCTGACGTGGTGCCCCCGGCCGAGAAAGGCGTGGCCGAGGCGATGGACCGAGCTGCGGCCGACCTGGCGGCCCGGATTCAGGAACTCGCCCAGGACCAAGCCTTGGCGCAAGCGTCGGCGGCCCAGGCGGCTTCCCCCGCGCCGGCGCCGAAGCCGAGCGATTCGAGTTCACCGGCGGCCCAGGGCGGCGGTGTTCGCAAGGGCCCGGTGGCGAAAAACCCGCCTCCCGCCGATCGGCCGGTGGAGGTTCCCGATCGCCTGCCGGATCGCGACAGCCGGGGCGCCGCGGCGGCGGCCGGCGAGGCGGAAGCGGCCCGCGACCGGGTCAGCGAGGAGCCGTGGTTCGCCCAGTTGCCGCCGGAGATCCGCGCGGCGATTCGGGCCAACGCCCAGCGCCGACCCCCGCGCGGATACGAAGAACGATTGCAGCGGTATTTCAAGAATCTCGACTAAGACGCCGCCGGGCGAGGCGAAGCTTCGACCCCGCGGTGTTGCAACCAGACCGGCGGCCAGCGCCTTGCTCGGACCGCCGCACGCGAGCGAAGGAGCACGACAAGCCATGACAACCGAAAACGCCCCTCAGGACGATCTGGCCGCGGTCAAACGCTGCAAGGAGGCCTACGAGCGGCTGCGCGCGGAACTGGCCAAGGTCATTGTGGGTCAGGACAAGGTGATCGAGCAGGTGCTGGTGGCGATCCTCGCCCGGGGCCACGCGCTGTTGGAGGGCGTGCCCGGCCTGGCGAAAACCCTCCTGGTCAGCTCGCTGGCCGAGGCCACCCACCTGGCCTTCAAACGCATCCAGTTCACGCCCGACCTGATGCCCAGCGACGTGACGGGGACGGAAATCATCCAGGAACATCCGGAGACCGGCCAGCGGGGCTACCGGTTCCTGCCCGGCCCCATCTTCGCCAACATGATCCTGGCCGACGAGATCAACCGCACGCCGCCCAAGACCCAGGCCGCCATGCTGGAAGCCATGCAGGAGCGCCAGGTGAGCGCCGGCGGCAAGGTCCATCGATTGCCTGACCCGTTCTTCGTCCTCGCCACGCAGAACCCCCTGGAACAAGAAGGCACCTATCCCCTGCCGGAGGCCCAGCTCGACCGCTTCTTGCTGTACATCCGCGTCGATTATCCGAGCGGGGCCGAGGAATGGGAGATCGCCCGCCGCGTCACGACGGGCCAATTGGGCAAGATCCTGCCGGTGATGTCGGGCGACGATCTCGTCGAGTTCCAGCGTCTGGTCACGCGCGTGCCGGTGAGCGATCAGGTGCTCGGCTACGCCTGGACGCTGGTCCGCTCGTCGCGGCCGGCCACCAAGGATTCGCTCGATTTCGTGGACCGGTGGGTGGCCTGGGGCGCCGGCCCCCGCGGCGTGCTCACGCTGGTCACCTGCGCCAAGGCGAGGGCGATTCTGCACGGCCGCTACCACGCCACGGTGGGCGACGTGCAGGCGATCGTCCGGCCCGCCCTCCGCCACCGCATCGCCGGAAACTACGCCGCCCAGGCCAACAACCTCACCAGCGACCGGCTGATCGACATGATCCTCGAGGCCGTCCCCGCCGACCGCGCCTACGAAAAACCCGCCGACGCGGCGTAAACGGGGCAGCCCGGACTTCCCCTCGCCCGTCCTGCCGCCGAGGCGACGCAGAAACCGCAATTCGAGATCGTTCCGCAAAGCAATCATCCATGCCCAAGAGCGTCCTTTCCCGTTATCTCGATCCCGACGTGCTCGGCCGGTTGGCCAACCGGCGGATCGAGCCGCGCGGCCTAGTGATGGGCAACCTGGCCGGGGCCCACAAATCGCCCCTGTCGGGCTTCGCCGTCGAATTCGCCGGTCATCGCGAGTATTGTTGGGGCGACGATCCCAAACATATCGACTGGCGGATCTACTTCAACCGCCAGCGCTACATGATCAAACAGTACGAGATGGAGACGAACTTCGTCTGCCATCTCCTGCTGGACACCAGCGCCTCGATGCGCTACGGCGAGGGCCCGCAACAGAAACTCCACTACGCGGCGCGCATGGCGGCCACGCTGGCGTACGCCGTGGTGCGCCAGAGCGACAAGGTTTCGCTGGCCACGTTCGACGACGAGGTCCGCGGAGTGGTGGCGCCCAGCAACTCGATGGCTCAGATCGTGCGCGTCACCGAGCACCTCGACCGGATCGAGGCCGTGCGCAAGACCGACATGGCCCGCTGCCTCAACGAATTGACCAGCCGCATGAAGCGCCGCGAGATCGTCCTCATCCTCAGCGATTTCTTCACCGACCTCGATTCCCTGGAGGGGGCCGTGCAGCGGATGCGCTACAACCACCACGAGGTCGTGCTGTTCCAGATCATGCACCGCGACGAGCTTCAGTTCGATTTCGACGGGATGGTCAAGTTCGTCGGCCTGGAACTGCCCGAGGAACTCGTCACCCAGCCCGACGTCTTGCGGCGGGAGTATCTCGAAGCCGTGAACCGCTTCAACGCCGACCTGGAAGACCTCTGCCACCGCAACCGCGCGGAGCGGGTGCTGGTCGACACGAGCCGGGACATGGGCCAGGTGTTCGCCGATTACCTCAACCAGCGGAGCCGCCTGAACCGCGGACGATAGGATCAGGGCAGCGGGACGTCGCGGAACCGGTACTCCACCGTCGCGGCGAGGATCGACGTCGGCGTCCGATAGACCAGCGTGTATTCGTCGAGCCCGCCGTCGATGGGGAAGAACAGGGCAAGGCCGACCTCGCGGGCGGTGTGCCGCGTGGGGCACGTCGACTCGGGCGCGATCCTCTTGTGGTCCCGGCTTTCCAGATGCGCCGGATTGTCGAAAATCCAGGTGCGGTGCGAGGCGAGCGCGTCGTGGGCCTCGTCGAACCGGACCGCCAGGCGAACCTCCAGCGTCTTGCCGAGTTTCGCCGCCCCTTCCAACGCGACCGCGACCCCGCCCACGCGCTGCGCCACTGGCTTCGCCCCGGAAAGTTCGGCGAAGCGAAACGTCTCGGCCGGGCCGGGCGCCAAGACCCCCAACGCGCCGCGAAGCTCGCGGAGGGCACGCGCGTCGCGCGGCGGCAAGGCCAAAGGCAAGGTGAACCGGCTGGCGATCGGTCCGCGGGGCACGGGGATTTCCAGCTCCGCCTCGGGCGCGTCGGGCGCCAGCCGGCGGCCGCGGTCGTCCAACCCTTCCACATCCTTCATCCGTTGCTTCAGGCTGATCGGCGCTAGCCGCGGTTCCCAGGCCGCCTCGATTTCCAGCTTCAGGGCGCCCGCGCCGGATCGAAAATCGCGCTGCGCCTCGAGGCCCACCAATTCAACCCGCAGGGGCCCGGCATACGCGACATGCCGCCCGGACCCGTCGGCCGGCGATCCCCGAACCCTCAACTCGATGCGCCCCTGCTCACCAAAGGGATAAACTTCCAGTCCCGCCTTGCCGAGGATGGCGTCCAGGGCGGGCCAGAACGGCGTGGGCGGCAAATCGAGTTCGAATTCGCGTCGGAGCGCCTCGGGGCCGCCGGGCAGCCGGGGAGTGGCGAACGCGTTGCCCGACTGCTTCTCCAGCGACTCGAGAATGCGCGAAAGCGGCATCTTGCCGTTCAGCGAAACCTGCGACGCCTGCAAGCCAAGGCTGGTTTGGGCCTGTTCGAGTTTGCGCCGGATGCGGGCAAGGCGCTGGGCCGCCTCGGCCGTGCCCGGGGCCGCCTCGCGCGGCAGATAGTCGAGCGCCCGCGGCCCTAGACTCACGAGTTCGGCCTCGGCGGCCTGACGCCGAGCGAGTTCCGGAGCGTCCAGCTCGGCGACCAGACGCCGCACATGCGCCGCCAGATCGCCGTGCTGTTGCGGGCGGCCGTCGGCCGCGCCGAGGACGCTCAACAAAACGCTCGCCAGGACCGCCAACCCGCTTGTCATGCGCCCACGCCTCCAGGAAGACCTCGCTCGCCAGCCGTTTGCGGCTCCTTTTGCCATTATCCGAGGCGGCATCCGGGAAAGAAAGCGCCTTGCGGGAACGACACGTGGTGGCCAACGGCCGCCGCGGCGGCTATGCTTTATCGGAGCAGGGGTGGACTTTCTGGAAGGGAGGATCAAGATGGGTCGCGGGGTCTTGCCGTTGGTCTTCGTCTTTTTGGGGAGCACGTTGGTTGTCGCGGATCGGCCGGCGCATGCGGCGGACGCGGGCCCGCTGCGCGTGCTGATCCTCTCGGGGCACGGCCATCACGACGAGAAGACCACCACGCCATTCTTGAAGAAAATGTACGAGGTGAGCGGCCGCTTCAAGGTCACCGTGACCGAGGAGCCGGCAAAGATGGACGCGACCATGCTGGCCCCGTTCGACGTGGTCGTCCAGAACGAAGCCGGCCCTCGCTGGGGACCGGTGGCGGAAAAGGCCCTCTTGGACTTTATCGAGTCGGGCAAGGGATTCGTGGTGATCCACGGCGCCAGCGCGGGCAACCCGGGTTGGGCGGAGTTCGAGGACCTTTGCGGCGAGTCGGCCCGGCCCGGCTCCGGACATGGCGAGTACTACCAGTATGAAGTTCGAATCGTCGATCGCCAGCACCCGATCACCCAGGGCCTCGACCGCTACACCAGCAATGTGGAGGAGATCTACCACAACAAGCTCCGCCGTCCCACGGCCCACGTCCTGGCTACCGCCTACTCCCGGCCCGACAAACGCGGCACCGGGAAGGATGAAGCGGTTCTGATCGTCACGCAGCGGGGAAAAGGCCGGGTGTTTCACAACGTGATGGGCAACACGACCAGCGCGATGGACAATCCTTATTGGAAGGCCCTCACGCTGCGAGGCACAGAGTGGGCGGCGACAGGCTCGGTCACGCTGCCGCTGCCCGGCGCCGAAGAGTGACGCAGCCGTTCGAGGGCTGTGCCGATTTTCGCGGCGAACTCCGCGAAAACGGGATCGTCCCCCTTACCGGCGCTCGGTCGGGCTCGGTTCTCGCTCGGAATGGCCCGGGAAATCAACCAGTCCCCGCCGTGTGAACGGTTGCCGATTGACCCCTCGGCTGGAGAAGCGGCCGTGGTCCTGGCGGCGGAAGATAGCGTAAGTCGGCCTTGGCGTCGTGAAACAGTGAAACAGTGAAACAGTGATTCCGCCTTGCGCCATGTGCGCTTGCCTGCGTGCCTTGCGTACCCCATATTTGGGAAGATCGGCGAAGTTTGCCGCGCCGTGCCGTCGGAGGGGAGTCGGTGGCCACCCTGCCCATCCCCCGGCCTGGCAACGGTGGCGAGTCTGACAGCTTCAGGAGGCCGTCGTTGAACGAAACGTTAGGGCTTTTGGAAACTTTTGGCCTCACGCCCACGCTGGCAGCCATCGACGCGATGGAAAAGTCCGGCGATGTGCGCGTGGCGCAGTGCGAACTGAACGACTTGGGCGGAGTGGCCACCAAGGTCTTTGGGCCGACGGCAGCCGTGGAGACGGCGTTGGATCGCGGCCGAGCCGCGGCGGCGCAGCTCGGAGGCCGACCGGTGACGGCCATCATCCACCGGCCCGACGACCGCGCGTGGCAGGCCATCGACTCGCCCCGGCAATATAATCCGCTGATCGAACAAGACGTTGTTTTCTTCCCGAGCTACGAACCGGTCCCCGCGACCGCCAAGGAATTGCCCATGACCAACGAAGCATCGCTCGCCCTGGGGTTCATTGAGACGCAAGGGTTCACGGCCGTGTTCGAGGCGATCGATACGGCGTGCAAGGCCGGCAACGTGCAGGTGCTCGGCAAGGAAAAACTGGGCGGCGGCTACGTGGCCGTCATCATTCAAGGCGACCTGGCGGCCGTCACCGCGGCCATCGAGGCGGGCAAGGCAAAGGTCGAAGGGCTTGGCAAGCTCATCGCCGCCCATGTCCTCGCCCGGCCCAGCCCGGCGGTGCTCGCGCTGTTGCCCAAGTAGCTTCGCCGGATCCGGTTCGCGGCCCTGGGGATTCCGCCGACGTCGTCGTTCAGGGGATGACGAAAATCAGCCCGGCGGCGACCCCCGCTTCGGCCGCCGATCCGGAAATGCTTAGCGGAGGGAACACCGGGCGATAGGGGACGTCGCTGCCCGGGCGGTAATGACCGAGCGTATAGACGGGCGTGCGGGCGGGCTCGGCAAGCATCTTGTACGGAAGCATCGGTACGGTGGTGAAAAACTGGCCCGCCGAAACAATCGGCTGCGCTGCCCGAAGATACTTCATTCCGTAGCCGTAGCGTTCCAAGTTCACTTCCTCGAAATACAGCGGACGATAGGCCAAGGCCGGGGCTTCCCACTGGCAACCCATCAAAGGCCAATGGCGCAAGAGCACCGCCTCGGGGCGTTGCATCTCGACACGGGCAAGGGACTCCTTGCCCAAATTGCTCGGCAACTCGCCCGCCTTGGCCGCGATGTTGACCGTGAGCGAAGTGATCGGGCGTTGATCGAAGCCGAGCACTGCTTTTTCCGCGCGGGACTCCTCGGCCGCGGGCGCCGGGTCGGCGACTTCCCCGGTCGCGGGTTCGGAGGCTTTCTCTGCCGCGGCCAATTCCTGCGTTTCGCTTGGTGAACCCGCCGGTCCGGTCGCCTCGCCCGACGCTCCTTCGGTCGCGGGCTCCGTGGCCCCATCCTTGGTTGCGGGCGCCTGGGAGTCGGCAAGATTCTCCACGAGGAGGCCAGGCGCCGGTGATTCGCCAGCTCTGGCTTGGGCCGTGTCCGCCTGGCTGGCGGGGTCTTGCGCAGGCACGGTCGGCGGTTCTTCCGAGTCGAGAGTGCGACACAGTTCGCGCGTCGGCACTGGACTCAGACTTTCCGTGGGACGGATCAAGGCGTCGCCCGGAGCGAGCGGCTGATAAGAAGCCAAGTCCGCCACCGTTGGCGTTGCGATCCCAGGGCGGGAGTCCGACGTGATCGCCTCGGACTGAGCACTCGTGAGTTCAACCGTGCCACTTTCCGCTTGGGGAGATTGGCTTGCGAGCGTTTCCGCCGACGGTGGAGGCTCGTTGGCGACGGCGGAAAGCATGGAGCCTGCCGGATCGTCGGCATGGGACCCGTCCGGGGGAGATTCGGCCTCGGCGCACGCCGCAGCGACGATCGCATCCCAGGCGAGGCGGGCTGGCGCCGGCGCTAGCGCGCCAAGAGGCACGGCGAGTTCAGGTTCGCGGTGGTGCGGCGGTGCGGAATCCTGGACGAAAGACGTGATGATCGCACGCGCCGCGACGGGCAATTCCGCTCCTGGGGGAAACACAAGCCCTTGGGCGGTAAGCCGTGTTCTCTCTTGAACCGAGGGCAAGCCGCCGGGCGTCGCCCACCGGCTCGCCTCGATCGGACCGTCGGTACCGCGGGATTGCCAAAGCCACCCAAGCAAGAAGGCTAGCCCCACGCCGATTGTCAACGGGAATCGGGCGAAGAACACAGATGCCCTTCGCCTTGCTCCAATTTGTCCATTGGGGGGGGTGGCTGCTTGCAATGGGCTCATGAGAGCGGCCGGTTGGGTGTTGAGATCAATCCAACGCGCGGGCTGTTTGCCCGCAATCCACCTTACTCTGTCTTCGTCGCACAAACTCCCCAACCATGACTACGACACTCATGATCGATATAAATTGCCTAATCTTCCCATAATCCCTGTTCGCTAATCCGCGACGTTTGAGACAGGAAGCCTCCGGAGCCACGTTGTGACCGAATAAGCGGCCAAGTCGTTGTGCCCCATACCGTGCGCGCGATTCGTCGTCCAATTTTTGTTGACGTTCTCGTCAGAAATTTGGAAAGATGAAGGAATGGACCGATGCCTAAATGTGAAGGGCAAGATAGGCAAAAGGCGTCGAGATTCCATGGAGCGGTAACTTTATGCCTTCACCCGTCCGTCGCCGCGGATTGCGCAACCTCCTCAATTGGATAACAAAATCCCCCTCAAAGTCGCCCTCCCGCCATATCGTCGTGCCGCACTTGCGCGTGATGGAGCTTGAAGACCGTCGCGTCTTGAGCGCCATGCCGACGGCATACCTTTCGGCGGCCCGGGAACTCGTGCTTTCGGCGGGTTCGCGGGCCAACGACGGGCAAGACGACACGTTTTTCGTGCGTCGAGAGGGCGGACAGCTCCAGGTTTCCGTCAACGGACAGGATGCCTTCACGGGTCCAGTGGCGGACGTGTCCAGCATCCGCATCGAGGGATCCAACGACCGCGACGTTCTTTACGTCGATTATTCGGCGGGCGACCCCCTTCCGTTGGGTGGGGCGGTTTTCAATGCGGGCAACGGCGATTCGAAGGGACAGGATGCGTTGGTTCTCCTGGGCAGCACTCTGGCCTCCCCCCTGGAACGCGTAACCCACCAGTTCGTGGATCTCGGCTCGGGCAGGATCCGCGTGGATTTGGCAGATCGAGGGGGCCAGTCCGCCTCAACGCTGGACTATCAAGGCGTGGAAACGATCCTCGACGCGGGCCGATCGAAACACCTGGTGTTTCAAGATGATCGGGCGGGGGAATCGCTGACGCTGACTGGCGGCGACAGCGCGGGAAGACCGATGCGATTGGCTTCCTCCGCTGGTTCGGCCGTCGTGTTCGACGCCCCCATCCATTCGTTGACCGTCGCGGCCTCGGCGATCGACATTCAGGGCACGATTCGCGGGGAGCGATTGGACGTCGAACTTCGCGCCCAGGACGAACTGCACATTTCCGGAACGATCGACGTGTCGGATTCCACGGCTGACCATCGCGGCGGCGCGATCCTTGCCTCGGCAGAACGCATCGACCTGGCCGATGGCGCTCGCCTGGACGCCAGCGGGGAGGCCGGGGGGGGAGTCATTCTTATCGGCGGCGGGTTCCAGGGCCCAGACGCATCGCTACGAAACGCCTCGAACACGCACGTTGCCGCCAGCGCCTCGATTCGGGCCGACGCCCTCGGGGCGGGCAACGGCGGCATGGTCGTCGTGTGGGCGGACGACCGCACCGTGTTCGAGGGCCAAGTCCTTGCCCGAGGCGGAGCAAATCAGGGAGACGGCGGGTTTGCTGAGGTCTCCGGAAAACACCGGCTGGAGTATCGCGGCGTGGTCGATCTGAGCGCTCCGATGGGGACCGCGGGGACGCTGCTCTTGGACCCGGCGACGATCGTCATCGACTCCGATTACGCCGCCTTGCTCGTCGCCCAACTGGAACTCGGGAACGTGAGCCTTGTCGCCGACGAAATCCTTGTCCAGGCGGCCATCGACGCCAGCGGGAACAGCACCGTCGGGACCAGTCTCGAACTGCATGGATCGACCATCACCCTGCAAACCGGTGCCAACATCACGACAAAAGGGGGCGACTTGCTGTTGGCCGGCGCGGTCGTGCTCCAAAGCGGGGCTCCCCTCACGCTTTCCACAGGAAGTGCGTTGGGTGGGAATGTCAGCATCATCGGCCCAGTCGACGGGGGCGGGGCCGACTTGACGATCGAGGCCGGAAGCGGCGACATCACGCTCGCCGGGACCGTGGACGGCGTGCGCGACCTCGCGTTGTTCAGCGGCGGCGCAACCTATCTCAAGGCCGCCATCGGCGCGAGATCTCCCTTGGGAAGCCTGAACACCGATGCCGGCGGAATGACCTACGTCGGCACCACCGTCACGACCGAGGGCGGCACCCAAATCTATGACGATCCCGTCGTCCTCACCAGTCATGCCACGTTCACCGACACAGGCACAACCGGCATTTTCTTCAACAACACCGTGGACGGCGACGCGAACGGGCCCTGGGACTTGACGGTCGTCACCGCCAAGCCGCTCGCCGAAATCCAGTTCCACGGCGCGGTCGGCAGCGGCCATTGGATCCGCAACGTCACCCTCGTGAACGCCGGTCGATTGACGATCGGTCCCGACGCCGACATGACCGTGGAAGGAACTTTTGCCCAGGTCGGGCTCGGGTCCGTCCGCACGGCGGGCGACATCACGACCAGCGGCGGCGGCGTTTCGTTCGCCAGCGCCGTGACGATCGACGGCGACGTGGCCATCGACACCGGGGCCGGCGCGGGCGACATTCTATTCAACAACACGCTCGACGGGGCGGGCCTGGAGAACCTGACGCTCTTGGCGGGCGGAAATCTCGGCTTTGCCGGGTCGGTCGGGGCATTCACGCCCTTGGGGGCGATCACGATCCGCGACGCCCACGATGTGACCTTTCAAGGATCCGTGGCGGCGGCGAGTCTGGTCCAACTTGCCGGTTCGGGCGCCACCACCCTGCGCGGCCATATTGCCACGAGCGCCATGGAGGGCGTGGACCTGACCGCTGCCGAGGTCGTGCTCGACGGCGTTTCGATCACTGCCGCGGGCGACGGATCGGTCCGATTCCAGGCGGCGGTGGACCTGCTCGGCGACACAACCATTTCGGCCGACGGCGGAATCCGCTTCGACGGGACGGTCGATTCTTCAGGCGGCGGCCAGAAGTCGCTCACCCTTTGGACCCCGAGGGACATCTTCTTCGGCGACGCGCTCGGGTCCGCCACCGCGGGCGCCTTGGGGAAGATCACCGTCCTCCACGCCGAGAACGTCGAGGCCCTCAGTTCGATCGCCGCGGCCAGTCTTGTCCAGTGGGTCGGCATGGGAACGACCACGCTTGCAGGCGACGTGACCACCTCCGCGGCCGCTGGATTGGACATCACGGCCGCGGCCATCGTTCTTTACGATCTGGCCATCACCACGACGGGCGGCGGCATCGTCCGGCTCAACGCACCCGTGGACCTCAACGGAGATGTCTCGATTGACGCCGAGGGCGCGATCACCTTCGAGAGCACCGTGGGATCGCCAGGGCTTTGGGGCAAGAACCTGACCTTGGTCTCCGGCGCTGACATCGCTTTCCGCGACGCCGTGGGCGGCGGACCCGGCGACGCCCTGGGCGCGATCACGATCACCACCGCCGCCAATGTCCGCGCCGACAGCACGATCACCGCGGCCAGCCTGGCGATGGCGGCTGTTTCGGGCACGGCGACCCTGACCGACGACGTGACCACCAGCGCCGTGGAGGGAATCGATCTGACCGCGGGAAGGGTCTTGCTCGATGGGTTGAAGCTGACCGCGGCGGGCAACGGGATCGTGCGCCTCAACGGCCCGGTGGTCCTTGACGACGACGTGGCGGTCGAGGCGATCGACGGCGGCATTGTGTTCACGGCCGCGGCCACTATCGATAGCCGAGTCGGCGAGACGAACGACCTCGTGTTGACCGCGGGCCGTGGGAGCGTGAGCTTCAACGCCGACATCGGCGCCGAGCAACCGATTGGCAGCCTCGTCGTCACGCAGGCCGACGGCGGGGTGACCTTCGGCGGGGAGAGCGGCCCCGACGCCGGCCCCGTAGCGCTCGTCCGCATCACGGGAAACATCAATCTTGGCAGCGTCGCCCCGATTGCCGACGGCATCCTGCTCAACGCCGGCGGCGGCAACACGATCTCGTTCGTCACGGCCGGCGGCAACGTGCGGTTCAACGGGCTCGTCGAGCTTCAGAGCGAGGCCGCGGTCGACACTACCGACGGCGGCAGCGCGCCGGGCGGCGACATCCGCTTCACGCGCTACGCGCTGATCGACAGCCAAAGCGGCAAGAACAACGGTCTGACGCTTTGCGCCGGCCTGGACGGCGCGGTCAGCTTCAACGCCGACATCGGCAGCGTGACCGGGCTGAGGCAGTTGATCGTCACCAGCGCCCGCGGCGTCGCCTTCGGCAACGACACGAGCCTGGCCGACGCGGACCTTGCTCCGATCGCCGTGACCCGGGTGGACGGCGCGCCGCTGGATCCGACCGCCTTCTCGATCGACATCGGCAGCACGGCGGCGATCGGCGAGGGCGGAATCCAATTCAACGCCGGCGAGGCGGGCACGCTGGTCGTCACGACCACCGGCGACAAGGTGCGGCTGAACGGGGCCGTCGAACTGGGCAGCCACGTGCTGATCGACACCAGCGACGGCGGCAGCGAGCCCGGCGCGGAGATTCGCTTCACGCGCCATGCGACCGTCGACAGTCACCCCGGCGAGCGAAACGACCTGCTCTTGAGCGCCGGCAGCGACGGCATGGTGCGTTTCAACGCCGACCTCGGCGGCGCCGCGGCCCTGGGCCGCCTGATCGTCGCTCAGGCGGCGGGCGTCGCCTTCGGCGGCGACGCCGACCCCGCCGAGCCCGACCTCGCTCCGCTGGGGGAGATCCGCGTCATTGGCCACCTCGATCCACTCGACGCCGATGCGTTTTCCGTCAACATCGGCAGCGTCGGGCCGATCGGAGGCCAGGGGATCACGTTCAATGCGGGCAACGGCAATACGCTCTTGCTCATCACGACGGCCGACAAGGTCCGCTTCAACGGGCCCGTGCAACTCCAAAGCCACGCGGTGATCGACACCAGCAACGGGGGCGCCAGCCGAGGCGCCGAGATCCGCTTCACGGCCAACGCGCCGATCGACAGCGAGGCAACCGAGAGCAACGGTTTGACGCTCACGGCGGGCGTGTACGGCACGGTGAGTTTCAACGCGGACCTCGGCGCGACCGCGGCCTTGGGGCATTTGATCGTAACCGAGGCCAGCGGGGTCGCGCTGGGCAGCCCCCTCGACCTGACCGACCCGGATCTCGCCCCCGTGGCCGCGATCTGGATCGACGGCGACGCCCCGGAGCCCGGCGGTTTCGCCCTGGACATCGGCAGCGCGGCGGCCATCGGGTCCGGCGGGATTTCGCTCCACGGCGGCGACGGCGGCCTGATTTCGCTGTTCAGCACCGCGGACAAGGTGCGGTTCCACGGGGCCGTGCGACTCCAAAGCGACGCCCTGATCGACACCACCGGCAACGGCGTCGCCGCCGAAGGCGCGGAGATCCTCTTCGAGGGAACGATCGACGGGGCGATCGGCGGGTTGGCCGAGAATCTCTCGCTTGTTTCCCACACCGCGCCGATCGTGATCGCCGGCGACGTCGGCGCCGCCGCGCCGCTGGGCACGATTGCGCTCCAAGACGACCTGCCCGATTCGACAGGGGCCGTCTTTTTCCACGGCGCCGTGTACGCTCAGGCGCTGGAGACCTTTGGCCAACCGTACGACGTCGAACTGCTGGGCGGCGGGCACATTGTCGATGGGGTGGAATTCCTCAACACCGGCGGCGTCACGCTTGGCGACGGCGCGGAAGACGAACTCGCCTTCGGCCACGGCGCGACCTCGGTCGCCAGCGACACGCGGCTCGGCGGGACGATCCGCACGCTTGACCTCGACCTTCAGTTCGCCGGCGTGCGCGTGATTGCCGACGCAAAGCTCTTGACGGCGGGCGGCAACATCGGCTTCGCGGGCACGGTGGACAGCATGGCGGGCGAAGCGTTCGACCTGGAACTGACCGCCTCGTCGGGCGAGGTGCAATTCGGCGCCAACGTCGGCGGTCTGGATCCCTTGGGCCAACTCGTGGTGCACAGCGCCGGGAGGCTCGAACTGGGCAGCGACGCGGCGTCGGTCAGCGTGGTCAAGGCCCTCGCCGGAATCGACCTGGGACGAACGTCCGCTCTGGGCGACATTTTGCTCAACGGCGGCGTGGGCGGGACGCTGGCCATGAGCACCGCGGGGGGCGTGGTGCGGCTGAACGGCAGGGTCGAACTTCAGAGCGACGTGTCGGTCAACACCGCCGACGAGGGCGAACCGGACGGCGCCGACATCCGATTCACCTCCAGCGCGACCATCGACAGCGAGAGCGGCGAGGCCAACCGGCTGCTTCTCGCGGCGGGGAGCGACGGGGCCATGAGCTTCAACGCCAACCTCGGGGCCACCGTGGCCCTCAAGCAGTTGATCGTCGCCCGGGCCAGGTCCGTGGCCTTCGGCAACGATCCCGCGGCAGGGGAGGCGGATTGGGGCTTTGTGGACACGGTGCGCGTGGACGGCGATCCCTTCGATCCGGACGCGTTCGCGATCCACCTGGGCAGCGCGGCGGCGATCGACGGCGAGGCGATCTCGCTCAACGCCGGCGACGGCAATACGATCCAGTTCCTCACGACCGGCGACAAGGTGCGATTCAACGGCGTCGTGGAGCTGCGAAGCCACGCCTGGATCAATACCAGCGACGGCGGAAGTCCCGGCGCGGAAATCCGCTTCACGCTCAACGCGCCCATCGACAGCCAGCTTGGCGAGAGCAACGGCCTGACGCTGACGGCGGGCGCGGCGGGAATCGTGACGTTCAACGCCGACATCGGCACGCACGAGGCCCCCGGCCATTTGATCGTCACCGACGCCTGGGGGGTGGTGTTCGGCGGCGAGCAGTTGCCCGACTTCGCCCCGTTGAGCCTGGTGCGGATTGGCGGCGACGCCTTGAGTCCTGGAGTCTTCTTCCTCAACCTCGGCAGCAACACGGTCATCGGCGACGGGGGCATCGTGCTCAACGGCGGGCACGATCTGGCCGGCGAACCTTTGACGTTGACCATCGCCTCGGCCAGCGGGGCCATGCGGTTCAACGGCCCGGTGAGCCTTTGGAGCGACGTCCTCCTCGACACCGCCGACGCCGAGGCCTCGTTCGGCGCGGAAATCCGTTTCACGCAATACGCTCCGATCAACAGCCAGGCCGGCGAACGCAACGAGCTGACGCTGACGGCCGGGGAGGGCAACCTCGAGTTCAACGCCAACCTCGGCGAGACGCACGCCCTGGGCCGGTTGAACGTCCTCCGGGCCGACGCCGGCGTCGTGTTCGGCGCGAGCGACGAGCCGGAGCCGGCCGGCGACCGCGCCCCGGTCGCGCTCGTCAAAGCCGAGGGGGGAATCGACCTTGGCAGCCGCGACGTCATCACGGGCGGCATCGTCTTGAACGCGGGCGTGGTTGCTGGCGAAATGCAGGTGACGACCTTGGCGACGGATGGCGCCGACGTGCGGGTCAACGGGCCACTGACGCTGGCCAGCCACGCGGCCATCGACACCGCCAACGGCGACCTGCTGTTCACCGACGAGTGCCCGATCGACAGCCAGCCGGGCGAGAAGAACGATCTGGTGCTAAACGCGGGGACGGGGCGCATCGTGTTCAATGCCGACCTGGGGGCCCAGCAAGCGCTCCGCTGGTTGGAAGCGATGCGGGCCGATGGCGGCGTCTATTTCGGCGGCGCCGACGTGGCCCAAGGGGACCTCGGCGACCTTGGCCCGGTCCGCCAGGTGGTTGTCGAAGTGGGGGGCGACCTCGGGAGCCAGGCGGTGATCTCCGAGGGGATCGTGTTCAATGCGGGCGAGTGGGGAGAACTCGTCCTGGTGGTCCAGACCGGCGACGCCGACCCGGCGACCAGCGACGCAAGATTGAACGGCCCGGTGTGGCTCCGGAGCGATCTGGCCATCGACACGTCGGGAGGGGTGGCGGGCATCGGGATCACGTTCACCGACAGTGCGACGATCGACAGCGAAAACGGCGAGCACAACAGCCTGCGGCTTGACGCGGGGCCAGGGGATGTGCGGTTCTATGCGGACATCGGCGTCGCTCTCGCGGGGGGGCCGGACTCGCGGATCGGACGGCTCGACGTGACGAGTTCGGGCAACATTTGGGTGTCCGACAGCGTGCTTCGGATCGACGCCTTTGGCGACGTGGTCTTCGTGTCGTCGGGGGATGTGGGCATCGGGTACGCGCCGGCGGACGGGGACTATCCGGGCGACCCGCCGCCGACGCCCGACGTCGACCCTCCCACCGTCGAAACGACGGTCGCGGGCTACACGGTCACGATCCGCGCCGCGGGCAACCTGACGATTGTGGACGGAGCGGCCCTGGAGAGCCACACCGGCATGGTCTCCAATGCCCCGCCGCTGCTCCGCCCCGACCCGGACGATCCCAACAAGGTCCTCGTGCCCGGCGACCGCGTTCACGAGATCAAGGGAAGGATGGGCGGGAGCCAGACGTTGGACGGCGGGAGCCTGGACAACTGGGAGCGAGGCGTGAACTTCACGCTCGCCCTGTATTGGAGCGACAACAAATCGACGATCCTGCACAACATCCAGGCGGGAGACACGATTTTTCTGGAAGTGGGCGAGGACGGCGAGATCCTCCGCCTGGATATCGTTCACAGCGAGGAGGGGCCGGTCGGCGAGATTCACTTCACGCTGCGGCGCCATTACTCGCTGTCCTATTTGCAGACGGTCGAGACGACCGTCGAGACGTGGCTCGTCTTGAGCAACGACCCGAACGTTTTCCTCGACGACTCGCGCGTCGTGAACCTCAACGAAACCAGCACGTTCCGGGGGATCAAGGTCGCCAGCGACCTGATGCGACCCAGCGAGCCGATTCCCGAATACTTGTCGCCGCCTCCGCTGCGTCCCCTGGAGAGGGCGGCGGTTGTCGTGGAGACTCCGACGGTTCCGGTGGAGGCGAGGGTCGTCCAATATGAAGAGTCGAGGCCGCCGACCGAGGAACGAGGCGAGAAGCTCCGCGTGTGGTACTTGGTCCGCGTCCTGCCCAACGGCAAAGAGGACGTTCGCCACCCCTTGTCGGAGGAGATTGCCTCGGATCCGGTCAAGCTTTTCCAAATGTTGCGGGAGATGGGTTTACCCGACGGCAAGTATCGGATTTACTTAGAAGAGTTGGGCTTCCCGCGACGCCTGGTCTATGAATTCTACAAGTCCGGGAATTCGCTGGGCGATCCGGTTCGGGAGCGCGGTCCTGGGGCCAACCCCGTGCCCGAGGCCAAGCCCCAGGCGTTGCCGTCGATGGACCCGCGGAAAACGTCGGCGCGGCCGGTCCTTGAGCCAGCGGCCGAATTCGCCTGTTGGCTTGGCGCCCCGGCGTCGTCCCTGGTCCTGGCCACATCGGCGGTTGAAGCGGGCGTGCCGCCGGGAGTGCTCGCGTGCGGAAGCAAAGCGGGCGGGGCGTGTGCGGGCGTGGAAGGGGGGATGGCCGTCGCGGGCGAGGTCGCGACGGACGAAGCGCCTTTCGGCGTTGTGGTGGCCTTGGGGGCCGGGCTGTGGGGAACCCGGCCAACGCGCGGTCGGCATCAGGAAGCGTCGGCGATGGATTTGCTTCCCGCCCGCGCCTCGGCCGGAATCGATCGCCGCGACGGGAGTTTCCGCGTCGATCAAGCGCTGGAGCGATGTCCCAGGCACGCACTGACTCTCGGGGCAAGGCTCCAACGAAGGCTTCGAAGTCGTTCGTGAGCAAGGGGGCGAGAAATGGATTCCACGGCAGTCCCGAGATGCGCCGGCCGCGACACGCCTCTCCGCGGAACGACTCTCGGCCCATGGCCGCGGCAAGATCATGCTGAAAACGGAAAGTCAGTCGGCGTCGCCCGTCTCTTCTCCACCCCAACCTCCGTCGGGGCGCGGCGGTCTCGGCCGCGAGAGAGCGGGCAATATGCCCACGCGTTGATTGGCAAGGAAGACACTCAGACAAGGCGCGTGGGCCAGCGGGGAATGTGACCATGGCGAGATGTCCCTACTGCGACAAGAAGCTGTCTCAACGGGAATTCGACGAAGGGCTGTGCGTCCATTGCCATCGGTCGTTCTTCTTGGACGCCGAGGCGGCGGACCGAGCGCCGTCGGGCAGATCGCACGCCACGTTCGACTCGGCGGCCGCCGCGCCGCCGGCGGGACCGTCGGCCTCCGCGGCCCAGACGCTCGATTCCGCCGTGAGCGCGGTCTCGTCTCCGGTGCAAGCCCCCGCGCCGCCGTCGCCTGACCGGCGGGCCGACCAGACGCTCGATTCCGCGGCGCTGCCGCAACCGCCGGGTTCCTCGTCCGGGTCCGCGTCGGCCGAGGTTCGGGGCGTGGCGCAGACGCTCGATTCCGCGGCCGGTTTCCCCTCGCCGCCTGCCAGCGTGCCGGCCGATTCGCCCGGCGATCGGCGTTTGGACCAGACCGTGGACGCCGCCGGGCTGGGGTGGTCTGGGCCAGCGGGCGCGGGCGGGGCCCCCTCGGAATCTCAGGCGGTGGCCCAAACGCTCGATTCCGCGCCGAGTTTCCCTGCGCCGCCTGGGGCAGACGAGGGGCGAGGGCCGCGCGATCAGAGACTTGCCGAGACGGTGGACTCGGCCGCGCTTCGGCCGTTTCCTTCAGGATCGGTCGGAGACGCCTCGGCAGAATCCGCGGCGGTGGCGCAGACGTTGGATTCCGCGCCGGGTTTCGTTGTGCCACCGAGCGGGGAGGGGGCTCCGGCCGACCGCCGCGTGGATCAGACGCTGGATTCGGCGACATTCCCCCCGGCGTCTTCCCCGGTCGCCGAGTTCCGCATGGATCAGACCCTCGAATCCGCGACGCTGCCCTTGGCGCCCGCCGGGCCGACGGCTGAGGAATCGGCCGCAAGGGCCGTGGCGCAGACGCTGGACTCCGCGGCCGGTTTTGCGCCACCGCCGGGCGCCGCGCCCCTGCCGGACCGCCGCGAGGATCAGACCCTGGACTCCGCGGCATTCGCCCAGGCGCCCGCGGCGCCGTCCGCCGACGAGGCAGCGCGGACCCTGGATTCCGCCGCTGGATTCGTTCCGCCGCCAGGCGGGCGGGGGTCGGGCACGGTGCCCGAACGCGTCGACAAAACCCTGGATTCGGCCTCCTTTGGCCTGTCCGGACCGCCAGCCCCCACGGACTCGGCCGAGGGGCAAGCGGTTCGCGCGACGCCGGGTCGGCGTGTGGGAACGGTGGGGGAATTGGCAGGACGCGTCACGGCCGCGCCCCCGGAGACGCAGCGGGATCGGGCAGGGCCGGCGGACCTCGACGAGCGGGTGTCGCGCGTGTGGGCGGGCAAGTTCCAGGCCGACGCCACCCCCCACACCTCGCTCAAGGTCGCTTCCCAAACCGTCGAGCAGCAGGCCAATCTGGTGATCCAGACGCGGGTCTTCCGCCGGACCAAGCGCGACAAACACGCGCGGCCCGATTACGAACTGCTCGGCCAATTGGGCGAAGGCGGCATGGGCGTGGTGCTCGCCGCGCGCCAGGCCTCGATCGACCGCCTGGTCGCCGTCAAGATGCTCAAGCCCGCCGCGACGCGCGACTTGCAGGCCCGCCAAAAGTTCCTCTCCGAGGCCGTCGTCACCGGCGACCTGGAGCATCCGAACATCGTCCCCATCTACGATTTGGGCTCGGACGACACGGGGGCGCTGTTCTATTCGATGAAGCGGGTCAAAGGAACCCCCTGGAACAAGGTCATCGGGCAGAAGACCTTTCAGGAAAACATCGAGATCCTGATGAAGGTGGCCGACGCGGTGGCCTTCGCGCATTCTCGCGGCGTGGTCCATCGCGACCTCAAGCCCGAGAACATCATGCTCGGCGACTTCGGCGAGGTGCTGGTCATGGACTGGGGGCTGGCGCTGACGCTGGGCGGGGCGCCGGGCACGGCGAGCATGGGCGGGACGCCGGCCTACATGGCCCCGGAAATGGCCTTCGGGCCGGCCGACGCCTGCACCACGGCCAGCGACATCTACCTCTTGGGCGCGATCCTGTTCGAGATCGTGACCGGTTTTCCGCCGCACACGGGCAAGAACGTGCTGGAGTGCCTGTTCGCCGCCTCCAAAAACAAGATCCGGCCCACGGACAAAAAGGGCGAAGTGATGGACATCGCCATGAAGGCGATGGCCACCGACCCCAAGGACCGCTACGCGACCGTCGCCGAGTTCCAGAACGCCATCCGCCAGCACCTCTCGCATTCGCAGAGCATCGCCTTGTCGACGCGGGCCCAGGCGGATCTGGTCCAGGCCCAGCAAAGCGACGATTACGAGATCTACGCTCGGGCACGCTTCGGCTTCCAGGAGGCCTTCGCCCTTTGGGAAGGAAACAAGGATGCGGTGGAGGGCCTCGTCCGGGCCAGCGCCGCCTACGCCCGAAGCGCCCTGGCGAAGGGCGATTTCGACCTCGCGGCGTCGCTCTTGGACCCGAACAATGCCGAGCACCAGGCGATCCTGAGCGAAATCGAGGCCGGACGCCGGGAACGCGAAGCCCGCCAGCAGCGGTTGCGGACCGCCAAGCGGGTCGGCGTTGCCTTGGCGGCGACGGTGTTCCTCGTCGTCACGGTGGCTTTCTTCTGGATTCGCGCCGAGGCGGAGCGGGCCCGAACCGCCGAAGGGATCGCCCTGGAGCAGAGAAATCTCGCCGAGCGGCAGTCGCTCATCGCCAGCCAGCAAAGAGCCATCGCCGAGCAGCAGCGCGAAGAGGCCAGGAAGCAGACGCTCATCGCCCAGAGCGAGCGGGCCGAGGCGGTCCGGCAGAAGAACATCGCCGACGACCAAAGGTCCAAGGCCCAGACCGCCCAACGCCAGGCGGAGGAAGCCCAGAAAAAGGAGGAATACGGCGCCTATGTGGCCCGAATCGGACTCGCCGCGGCGAAGATCGAGGAAAACGCCTTTGATCGAGCGATCGCCCTGCTCGACGAATGCCCGGAGCATCTGCGCGACTGGGAATGGGGCCGGTTGAGGCACCTGTGCACCCAGGAGATCCGCACCTATTCCGCGGGACAGCCGCTCGACGCGGCGGCCTTTGCTCCCGACGGCAAACGGTTGGCCACGGGCGGATGGAACGGTCTGGTGCAAATCTGGGACACCGAGACCGGCAAGCCGTTGGTCTCCATCCCCAGCGGCGCGCAGAACGTGTTCAGCCTGGCCTTCTCGCCCGACGGACGCCGCGTGGCCGCGGGCACCAACGACCAACCCAACTATCTGAAGATCTTCGACGCCCAGACGGGCGCCTTGGTTCAAGCGTTGCCCGGCCACCGCGACGCCGTGCTCAGCGTGGTCTACGCGCGCGACGGGAAGGCGATCCTGACCAGCTCCTACGACAACACCGCCCGGCTGTACGATTTGACCTCGGGCGAGTCGGTGGCCTTCGAGGGGCACGAATGGTGGGTCTGGTCGGCGCATTTCTCGCCCGACGAAAAACGCATCGTGACCGCCTGCCAGGACGGTTCCGCCATCGTCTGGGACGTCGCCTCGCGCAAGGCGGGCGAGCCGTTTCTCGGACATCGAGGCCCGGTCTACCACGCCGTCTTCTCGCCGGACGGAAAACTCGTGGCCAGCGCGGGCTACGACAGGCGGATCCTGCTCTGGGACCCGCAGAAAGTGAAGCCCTTCGACTTCGATGCTTTGACCGAGTCGGCCAGCCAGCGGCGCCGCGCCGAGCCGGAATGCGAGGTCCTGGAGGGCCATCTGGCGGGCGTCCGCTCCGTTCGCTTTTCGCCCAACGGCAAGCTGCTGGTCAGCGGGGGGAGCGACAACACGGTCCGCGTCTGGGACGTCGCCACCCGCCAACTGCTCAAAACCCTTCGCGGCCACGGCGGACGCGTCCAATCCTGCGCGTTTGCTCCCGACGGCAACTGGGTCCTTTCCGCCAGCCACGACCGGCTGGCCAAGGTCTGGAGCATTGCGGGCTACGAGGAAGTCCGGGTGTTCCAAGGGGTCGTGCTGTCGGGCCACCGCGACGCGATCCTGGGGGCCGATTTCTCGCCCGACGGACGCCGCGTGGTCAGCGCCAGCCGCGACCGCAGCGCCAAGCTGTGGGACGCCGGCACCGGCCGCGAAGTGCGGCAATTCAAGGAGGGCCACGAATTCCTGGCCACCAGGGCCGCTTTCTCGCCCGACGGCAAACGCCTGATCACCGCCGCCGTGGACAACACCGCGCGGATCTGGGACGTGGCCACGGGATCGCAAGGGATGGTCCTGGAGGGGACGGGGCCCACCGCCGTCCTGGCGCTCTCCCGCGACGGACGCTTGCTGCTGACCGGCGGCGACGACAAATCGGCCAGGCTCTGGGACCTGGCCAGTGGAAGCGTGCTCTTGAAACTTCAGCCCGGCCGCTCGGACGTGACGGCCGCGGCCATCTCTCCCGATGGACGGCTGTTGTTCACCGGCGACGCGGTCGGTCGGTGCCGGCTGTGGGACGCTGCGTCGGGCGAGCCGCGGTGGACGGCCGAGTCCCATTCCCGCGCCATCACCGGCGCGGTGTTTCTGCCCTCCGGCGACGCCGTGCTCACCTCGAGCATCGACAACACCGTGGCCCAATGGGACGTGAAGACGGGGCGCGAGCGGCTTCCCTGGATTCTCAAACATCCCGGCTCGGTGTTCTCGATGGCCCTCTCGCCCGACGGACGGCGCGTGGCGACGGCTTGTTCCGACAAGGCCGTGCGCCTGTGGGACGTCGCCAGCGCCCAAGAGTTGGCCGTGCTGACCGCCGGCGGCGAGGTGGTCAATGCGGTGGCGTTCTCGCCCGACGGAAGGCGGCTGGTCACCACCGACGCGGCCGGAAACGTTCGCCTTTGGGACGCCGAGAGTCTCCGCGAGATCCACGCGCGTTCCAAGCCGTCCTCCCCGTTCTTGAGTCGCGACGAGATGAGCGTGCAGGCCTGGTCGGCGGTGTTCTCGCCCGACGGGACGCAGGTGCTCACGATCGGGGGCAACGAGGCTTGCCTCTGGGACGTGGCGGACGCCCGGCCGAACGTCCGGTTCAGCCCCCACAACTCCGTGGCCTCGGCCCGTTTCTCGCCCGACGGAAAACGCCTGGTCACCGGCAGTTGGGACAAAACGGCGCGGATCTGGGACGTGGAAAAAGCCGTTTCCGAACTGCGCCTGGAAGGCGGCCATCGCCAGTATGTCAACGACGCCGCGTTCTCGCCCGACGGCGCCCGCGTGGTGACCGCCGGCGACGACCGGACGGCCTGCATCTGGGACGCCCGAACGGGGAAGCTCCTGCTGACGCTTCGCGGCCACAACGATCGGGTCAGCGCCGCGGTGTTTTCGCCCGATGGAAAACAGGTCCTCACCGCTTCCAACGACAAGACCGCCCGAATTTGGGACGCAAAGACCGGCAAGACGCTCCGCGAACTTGTCGGGCACCGCGAGGCCGTCCTCGCCGCGGTGTATTCTCGCGACGGCAAACGGATCCTCACCGGCGGCGAGGACAACCAGGCCAAGGTCTGGAACGCCCAGACGGCCCAGGAGGAAATCAGCCTTCAGGGCCACACGGCCGCGGTCGCCTCCGTGGCCTTCTCGCCCAACGGCCGCCGGGCGATCACCGGGAGCTTCGACCACACGGCCAAGCTTTGGGACGCGGAGACGGGCAAGGAACTCCTGACGCTCAAGGGCCACAAGCAGGAAATCACCACCGTCAGCTTCTCGCCCGACGGCCGTGGGGCGCTGACCGGCAGCCGCGACGGCACGCTGCTGTTGTGGCTGGCAACCGACTGGCGCAAGCAAGCCGCGCCTGCGCCGGTGTCCCAAGCCAGCGCGGCGCGGCATGCGAGGTGACCGCCTGGCGCGAGCGGCGCGCGAAACGCCGCCTCACTGGCCGGGGACGGTGAGTTGCTGGCCGTTATGCTCCGGTCCAAGCGAGAGGACAAACGGCACGGCGACGCGAGCCCAGGAAACGGGGCCGAGGTACCCGGCCGCCGAATCGCCGAAGCAGCTTCGCAACATGTCCGTGTCGATCACTCCGGGGTTGAGGGCCACCGCGGCCATGCCCGGCGGCAACTCCTCGGCCAAGGCCGCGGTCAGGCCCTCGACCGCCCATTTTGTGGCGCAGTAGGGCGCCACCTCGGCCGCCGCCGATCGACCCCAATAAGAGCTGAAATTGACGATCACTCCCCGGCCGCGGGCCACCATGGCGGGAACAAAATGGCGAATGACGTTGGCGACCCCCTTGAGGTTCACGTCGACCACTCGGGACAACTCCTCGGCGGGGATTTCCCAGAGGCGGGCGTTCCGGTTGATGAGCGCGGCGTTGTTGACAAGCAAGTCGGGGGCCGACCCCTCGGCCAACACCGCGGCGGCCCAAGCGCGGACCTCTTCGTCGCGGCTCACGTCGACCACATCGAAGCGGTGCGGCGGCCCGAACCTCTTCGCCAATTCGGTCATTGCTCCAGCCGACCGGGCGCAGCCGAAGACGACATGGCCGGCGGCGACCAAAGCTTCCGCCATGGCCCGGCCAAGGCCGCGGCTAGCGCCGGTGAGCACAATACGTTGGCTGTCTGTTGGCATGGTCAAAAAGGGGTCGGGAGTCTATTTCCATGTCGACGGCAACGGTTTCAGCGTGTGGTGCCCGTGCTTGCGCCGACATGGAAATAGACTTCCGACCCCGTTCTCGTTCTATCTTCCATGTCGACGGCAACGGTTTCAGCGTGTGGTGCCCGTGCTTGCGCCGACATGGAAATAGACTTCCGACCCCGTTCTGGTTCCCTCAGCGCGTTCTTGCCGTCTTTCGGCTCATCACGTCGCCGTAAAAGCGGATCAATTCGGCCAGGTTGCAGTGGGCGTAAGGTTCATCGCAGGCGGGCGTGGTCTTGCCCGCGTCGGCGAACCACATCTCCAACGTCTCCGGCGAGAAGATGGCGTTGTGGAGATTGGACTTCATCGCCACGGGCCGCTTGATGATGTCGATCATCGCCGGCACGTCGATGCGGCCGTAGGCCTCGTGGAGGCGCTCGCTCAGTTTCTGCGCCCGCTCGCCGGCCGACATCAGCACCGTGTCCTCCGGCACGCGGGGGAGGATCGGATGCTGCTGGCCGGGGCGGAGGATGGTGATTTGCCGCGCGTCGGCGTGGACGCCCGCCATGTTTCGCGACTTGTCGCTCAGGACGTAGTAATACTCGCAGGTGCGCGGGGCCTTGCGAAGGATGTCGAGGCCCTCTTCGACGGTCGAGGCGCGCTCCATCACGTCGCGCAGAAGGAAGCTCATCGGCACGCCGTCCCAATCGCCTTCGCCGCGCCCGCCCATCTCGCCGATGGCCAGCCCCTTCTCGTTCATCGCCGTCACGGTGCCAAGGAAGCCGGCATAGCCGAGGCTCATCCATTTGTTGTATCCGTCGGGCAGGAAGACCTGGACGCAGGCCGCGTTTTGCAGGTTGATGTCGCGCATGTAATCCAACACGCGGGCGTGGAGCACCCGCCCGTCCTTCGTCGCTTTGCCGCGCACGGCCACGCCGCTGCAATGGAATCGTTCCGGAAACAGATTGGCGTAACGACCGTCGCGCTGCGACACGCCGGCGGCCTTGGACAAGGCGTCGCACTCGACGAGGAACCGTTGGGGGATGTGCGGGAGGGTGCGGCGGTGGATTTCTTCCATGCGGTCGAGGAACCACACGCCCGACTGGACGCTTTCGGCCCCGCCCACCATGTAGAGCACGCGGTCCACAAGGAGGCGAGTAGGCTCCCGAAGGAGCGTGCCGTGGGCCGCGCCCATCTGTTCCGGAGTGCCGGAGACGATGAGGATCAGCTTCCGCTGCGACCTGAGCAGCAGGCCGTGGCCCGCGGGATCGCGGCCGATGATTTCAATCGGCGGCGCGGCGGCGGCCGTAGCGGCAGCGGCGAGAATCGCCAGCCCCGCCACCACCCGAGAGACCCGAGAAAACCGAACCGCCGGCGAAGCGGGCGGCGTCCGCCGCGCGGCCTGACCATGGTTGCGCGCGTCTCCCGCCGCACGCGGCGCATCTTGAATCCCGATTCCTGAACCCTGCACGTTCATTGAAGATTCTCCATCGCGAAGTTGAACATCGCCGAAAAGACGCGGCGCACCTCGGCCGCGTCGACCGCTTGTTCGGGAAGGCTGCCGGGCGGATCGAACATCTGGTCGGAAGCGACCGTGCCGATCTGCCATTGTCGAAATTGGATCGTGCCCGCGACCCCGGGCGCTTGGAAACTGGCTCGCTGGGGCGTGTTTCCGTCGCGGCGCATCACCAAAGTCAATTCGCCGCGATTGCGGCCCTTGAGGGTCAAGCGGATGATCCGCTCTCCCCCGGCGCCCGCCTCTTCGGCCACCGCGACCAGCGAGTCGAGGATTTCCGGAGCAAGCATCGCGCCGGCCACGGCGCCGGCGACGACTTGGACGCGGGTCAGGAACGCTGGGTGGGCAAAGGCCAGCGGATCGCCCGGCTTGCCCTGGAGGTTCTTCACGCCCTTGAAGACCTTCTTGGCCGAGGCGATCCACGGATAGTCGCCTTGTCCCATGGACACCTCGCCCACGACCGGGAGTTTGCATTCGATCTTGAACTTGTGGTCGGCGCCGCGGGCAAGCAGGAGCCGGCCCTCGAGGGGCTTCTGCCCCTGGGGCGCGACCGTGGCGGTCAATTCAGCGAAGTGGCATCGACCTCGCTCGGGTTGGGCCGTCAGGAAGCCGAGGGCCTGTTGGACAAGGCGAAGCACGACCTCGATGGGCGTCTTCGCGGCGGCCGGGGCGGGCTTGACCCGCAACGAAGGGTCCAGGTCCTCGCCGAAAAACTGCACCATCTGCTCGAGGATTTGCGGCAACGCGGCGATCGCCGTATAGTGTCCCAGTCCCTCCAACCAGACCACACGCTGGCGGATGCCCAGGGCCTCGGCCAGTTTCTCCGTGCACGCCCGCGGAATCACTTCATCCTCGGCGGCGTTCACCATGAGCACGCGGCCTTCCATCGCCCGGGATCGCAACGCGGGCGCGTGGCGCAACGGGTCCACCTCGGCGATGACGCGCTCGACCTGGGCCCGCTCGCCGGCGGGCAGCTCGCGCAGCAGTCGGCTAAGGTCGCGGGTCTCGCGGGCGTAGTGGATAATCGTCCCCACGTCGCCGCCGGCGAGGATCATCATCGTCCGGTGCAATCGCGGTTCGATGCCCGCCGCGGTTCCCGCCGTGATGCCGCCCAGGCTGATGCCCATGATCCCGATCTTCGCCGGGTCGATCTCCGGGCGCGAGGCGAGCAAGTCCACGGTGCGGCGGATGTCGGCCAGGCCCTGGGCCAGCGCGTCGAGCAGCAGCTTGGGGTTGTCGGCCATGACCTTTGGCCCCTCCGCCGGCCCGCGCTCGCCGTAATACGGCAGCTTGAACGCGATCGCCGGGATGCCGTGCGAGGCCAGCGTCGAACAGGTCATGCGCATCAGTTCGTCGTTGCCGTCGAGGATGTGCATGCAGATCACGGCCGGCCGCTTCGGGTCCGTGGGCTTCATCCCCTTGGGCAAATAGTACGCGGCGGGGATCGTGTTGTTTTGGGGAAGCTGGGTCGTCAACGGCGACGGATAGGTGATGCGATAGACGTCATAGTTCGGCCGCTGCACGCGAGACTCGATCCGATATTCGAACGAGGCGTTGTTGTACGTCCTCTCGACCCGGACGACCACCGGGAACCGCTCTTCGGCAGGGGCGGCAAGGACGCCTTCCGCGAGGATCAAAACGCCCGGCAGGGCCGCCGCCACCGCCAGGGCCAAACGGCGTCTTCCTGGCCTTCTCGTTTGCTGCATCGACACACTCCTTGTTCTCTGGGAATCGTTCACGACACCGCCAAGGGCCACGCTCCGTCCTGCCCGATATCAACTGCTCCGTCGTGGCCGAAAGCAACGCCGTCGTAGCCGAACTCAACGCCCCGTCGGACGCGACGGGCGCATTCGTGGTTTCCTGCGCCTCCGTCACGGCGAAAGGGGGACCTCATTTTTCAGCAACTTCGCTGCGAAAACCGTGGAAGTCTCGCTGATCGGTCACCTTCTCTCGGAAACCCGGGGAAGCGATTGGACCGCCGTGCGGGAAGTAACCACGAATCGCGGCACGCCGCTCTTCCGGCACGCAGGCCCACCGACCGGCACAAACTCCGCCCCCATCGCCGCAACCTCCCGAAGCCGCGACGAGCAGCACCGAAGGCGCCGCGCCTTGGCAGGGAAAAATCATTGTAACAGGAGAGGGCCCATGGGAAAATGCTGCCTGTCAGGGCTTGGATTTCGATCGCGAAAGGGGAGGATTCGCTATGCATCAACTCTGGGGCCATCGGTTGATCGGTTGGCGGGCATGGAGCCTTGCGCTGAGCCTGTTGCTTGGTTCCACGGCGTGTTCCATGGCGGCTCCATGGGATCCCGCGGCGGCGGACTACTCGGGCCGCAAGGGCGTGACGCTCTATGTCTCCAAACTGGGGAACCATTCCGACGGCAAGAGCTGGCCCACGGCGTTCCGCACCATCCAGGCCGCGCTGCTGGCTGTGCCGGACGCAAACGGTGGTCATCGGATCGTCATCCGGCCGGACACCTATGCCGAGGCCAACCTCTATCCGGCCCATCAAGGCGCCGCCGGCGCGTATAACCTGCTCGTGGGCGATTGCGACGGCCGGCTGGGCTCGGGTACGACGGGCCGGGTGGTGATCGACTCCGGCGATCCAGCCAAGGGATTCAAGAGCCTCGACTGGTGGTCCACGATCCGCGCGACGACCAAGGGCTGGTCGCCGCAACACACCGAGCCCACTTTCTCCAGCATCGGCTGGGATCGCTGGATACTCCGCAACCTCTACACGACCGGCGGCGATGCGGGCCTTTTCTGGGACCTGACGGACAAGAGCGGGTCGGGCTTCACCGTGGTGGTCGAGGACTGCGTGGGAATCGGTCGAGCGTTCGGCGGCGGGCTCGGCTACCCGATCACCCGCGAAAAAGAACCAACCGTGTTCCGTCGATGCTACCTGATGTGCTTGGACTGGTGGGGAGACGCGGGCGGGCTCGCCGTGGGGGCCCACAACGCCTCCGCGCCAGCCGTCCCCGATGTGGTCTGCGAAGATTGCACCCTGGTCGGGCCCGACAACGCCGTGCAGATTCTCTACCCCAGCCGGTGCGTCCGATTGAAGCTCAAGGATTGCCGCTTGATCGTGCTCAATTTCTCCCAGCCGCACGGCACTCCCTCGTCCGGCATCCTATGCAGCGACGTGGCCGACCCGAAGTATGTCCATGTCGATCTGGAGGATTGCACCTTGATGGGCTACAAGGTTTTCGGGACGGGCAAGCAGCAGGGAAGCATCTCGTACACGACCAAGGGCAAGGTCCGCGCCTACGTGCAATTCGAGCAGTCCGTGCCGCCCGGCTTCGAGCGTCTCGGCCTCTGGCCGACCGAGGTGTTCGACGCCCTCCGTCCGCCGCCGGCCGGCAAATGAATCGCACGTAGCCGTTCACGGGGGCGGTCCCGATTCTCGCGGCGAAGCAAGCGAAAATGGGACCATCCCGTTTGCCGGTGACCAGAAGGGCACATGCTTCGGGCCGTTTTGGACCGAGAAACATTCCCCTCGCCGACCTGGGAGCGGTCACCTGGCCGGAGGCCGCGGGAAGCCTTGTGTTCCCGAGGTGCGCCACGGACGGCCCGGACGCGCCCTCCGCGTCGGACGTTTCATGCCTCGCGAACCATTCGCCCGTCCTGCATCCGGACGATCCGTTGGGCGCGGGCGGCCAGGTTCGGGTCGTGCGTGACCAGGATGATGGTCATGCCTTGCTCCGCGTGCAGGCGTTCGAAGAGATCGAAAATACCGGCCGCGGTCTTCGTGTCGAGATTTCCGGTCGGCTCGTCGGCCAACAGCAGCGAAGGCCGATTGGCCAGCGCCCGGGCGATGGCCACGCGCTGCCGTTCGCCCACCGAGAGTTCCGCCGGCACGTGGCCCGACCGATGGCCCATGCCCACCCACTCCAGCAGTTCGGCCGCGCGTTGGGCTCGCTGGCGCGCGGAAAGCCGGATCTCGAACATCGGGACTTGCACGTTCTGGATCGCGGTGAGCGTGGGCAGCAGGTGGAACGATTGGAAGACAAACCCCAGCTTCTCCGCCCGGTAACGATCGAGGCTTTTCATCGCCCCGAGGGCCTGGCCCTGGAAATAGACCTCGCCCCGCGTGGGCCGGTCGAGCGCGCCGAGAATGTTCAGGAGAGTCGACTTGCCGCTCCCGCTGGGGCCCATCACGGCCAGGTACTCGCCGCGGGCGACTTGGAGCGAGACATCGACCAGGGCCTCGACGCGGCCGTCGCGATAGAGCTTGCTCACGCCCTCGGCCCGCAAAAACACCCCGTCCCCGGCGGGACTATTCATGGCGCAGGCCCTCCGTGGGCACGAGCCGGGCCGCGCGGAGCGCGGGAAACAGGCCGCCCATCAGCCCGACCAGCGTGGCGATCAAAAACCCCTGGAGAATCACGCCCCAGGAAATTTCGCCGCTGACCAGCCTTCCCGCCTGGGGAAGGCGGCTGAGCGCCTGCGTGATGACGATCGCCAGAAGCGTCCCCGCCACCGCCCCCCCAAGCCCCAGCACGATCGATTCCCAGAGAATCAGCTTCATCACGCGCCACTTGCGCCAGCCGATCGCGCGGAGGATCGCCAGTTCCCGCGTCCGCTCGAATACCGCGGTGAGCATCGTGTTGATCATCCCGATCGTGCCGACCATCAGGGCGATGGTCGAGGTGAGCCAGGCCACGGCTCGGGCCAGGCGGACCTCGATCGCCGTCTCGATGTAGTCGCGGGTCCTCAAAACTTCCGTTTGGGGGGCGAGCGAGGCGATTTGCGCGCCCAGGGCATCCAAGCCGGCCTTGGTCTTGTCGTCGGCGATCACCATCAGGGCGGTGACTTCGCCCTTGCGGTCCATGAGATCCTGAAGCTCGTCGAGCGGCATGATGATCGAGCCGTCCTCGAAGAGGTTGTGGCTCTGGAAGAGGCCGACGACCTCGCAGGGCTTGCCGGGCACAACCTCGATCGTCTGGCCCACGCCGGCCCCGAGGTTCTTGGCGATCACCGTGCCGAGCATCACCGCCCGCTTGTCGCCCGGCGCCAGGCGCCGGCCCGCCACCACCGCCACGTCGTCCAGGATGAAGCTGTCCAGCGGCAGGCCGCGGACCAGAACGCCGAACAAATCGAGCTTCTCGAAGGAGACCACTTCGGCGAGGGCGGGCGAGACGCGGGCCACGCCGGGCAATTGCCGCACCCGATCGGCCAGCTTCTCGTCGAGCACGCTGCCCAGCCGTTGCACGCCGCCGGCGCGAACCACCACCAGATCGACGCCCCGCGATTGGTAGATCGCCAGGAGGGTGTTTTCAAACGAGCGGGCGATCCCCACCAGGGCCACGACCGCCATGACGGCGACGGCCACCCCGCTGACCGTCAAGGCGGACCGCATGGGCCGGCGTCGGAGGTTGGCCAGAATCAGCGTCGCGAACCGCATGGTGACATCGCCTGGTCCGGCATCGGCCGCGCCGCGGTGGCCGCGCGGCCCAAAACAAGCACAGCTTACCCCGCCCGTCCCAATCCCGGAATACGCTTCGATTCGGCGCTGCCTGGCGCGTTGGAGCGTTCCCCCTTCAGCCTGCGGTACGTTTCCAAGGCGTCGGGGAACGGCTCCAACGCGCGGTCGAAAATGCCCAGCGTGTAGGCGATGGTCATGCCGTAATTGCAGATGGGCGTCCCGGCCTCGCGGCAGCGCATCATGCGGGTGAGCACCTCGCGGCGGTTCCACATGCAGGCCCCGCAGTGGACCACGAGCCGATACTCGGCAAGGTCGTCGGGAAAGTCGTGTCCCTGCGTGAAGCGGATGTCGAGCGTTCCGCCCACGTACCGCTGAAGCCACCGCGGGATTTTTACCCGGCCGATGTCCTCGGCAATCGGATGGTGGGCGCACGCCTCGGCCACCAGCACCCGATCTCCGGGCCGCAACGCGTCGATGGCCAACGCGCCGTGGACGAACTGGGCCAGGTCGCCCTTTTGCCGGGCCAGGAGGATGGAAAACGAAGTCATCTTGATCTCGACCGGCGTATCGGCGGCCACCTTTGCGAACGCCTGCGAATCCGTGACCACCAGAACCGGCGGCCGGTTCAGCCGGTCCAGGGCGTCGCGCAGATCCCGCTCCTTGACCACGACGCAGTACGAATCGCCGTCCAACAGTTCCCGAATGGCCTGAACCTGAGGCAGGATCAACCGGCCTTTCGGGGCCTCTTTGTCGATGGGCACCACGAGCACCGCCAGTTCGCCCGGCGGCACGAGATCGGCGAGCATGGGGGCGGCGTTGATGAAGTCGTCCGGGGCGGCCTCGATGAGGGCTGCGCGCACCTCGGGCACCCCCTCGCCGCGGCTGGCCACCGTTTCGACGCTGGGGATCTTCTGATCTTTCAACCGGGCGACCAGTTGCGGGGCAGGGCGGCCGAGGTCGGACTTGTTCCAGACGACGATCGACGGCACGCCGCGCTTGCGCAGTTCTTCCAGCAAGGCTTCCTCAAACTCGCCCCATTCGGCCGCGGAGACCACCAAGAGTCCGAGGTCCGTGCGGTCGAGCACTTGCCGCGTCTTCTCCACCCGCCGCTGGCCCAACGAGCCCACGTCGTCGATCCCCGCCGTGTCGATGAACAGCACGGGCCCGATCGGCAGGAGTTCCATGGGTTTTTCGACCGGGTCGGTGGTCGTGCCCGCCACTTCCGACACGATCGAGACCTGCTGCCGCACCAAGGCGTTGAGGAGCGACGACTTTCCCGCGTTGCGGCGGCCGAAAATGCCAATGTGGAGCCGGAAGGATTTTGGAGCTGGTCGCATGGGAGTCCGTGATTGCTGGCGCGTCGGCAAGGGTCGCGGCCCGTTGCCGATCATGCGGGCCGGCGTCCGGGTTCGGGCCGCGCGGCCGCGCCGTGTTGTCCCAAAGCCGGTCGACGCATTCTACGCGGAACCGCGGCCGGTTTCAAAACCGCGGCCTGGCGGGCAGCCTGGAGCCCTCTCGCGGGGACGCCGCGCGGCCGTTTCCGGTTTCCGGTTCACGGGGACTGTCCCGATTTTCGCGGCGAAGTCCGCGAAAATGGGACTGTCCCCCTTGGCCATTCCCCGGCCTGTGAACGGTTGCCCGGGCGGCCGTTTCCGGTTTCCGGCTAGGCGGCAGCAGCCGCATCGCCCGACAGCGAGGCGGTCCCCGCCACGCCGGAGGCGAGCACGAGGTCGCCCGTCACGTTGAGCACGGTGCGGCACATGTCGAGGATTCGGTCGATGCCCAACACGATGGCCACCGCTTCGCCCGGCACGCCGATCGAGTGGAGCACGACGATCACCATGGGAAGGGAACCGCCGGGCACTCCCGCCGTCCCCACTCCGCCCAGCATGGCCATGAGCATCACCATCAATTGCTGCCCGGCCGTCAGCTCGGCGCCGAACACCTGGGCGAGGAACAGGACCACCACGCCTTCGTACAGCGCCGTGCCGTTCTGGTTGCCGGTGGCGCCGACGGTGAGGACGAAACGCGAGATGGCCGGCGGCAGCCCCAACTTCTCGTCGGCGACGCGGAGGGCCGTCGGCAAGGTGGCGTTGGAACTCGACGTGCCGAACGCCATGAGCATCGCCTCGGAAATGCCTTGAAAAAAAGTCCAGGGGCGGCGCCGAGCGACGCAAAGCAAGAAAACCGGGTAGACGACCAGCAGTTGCACGGCGAAGCCGGTCATCGCGACGCCCACAAACCATGCCAACGTCGCCAGAAGCTCGCCTCCCAACCGCGATGTCATGGCGAACACGAGGCAGGCCACGCCGAAGGGGGCCAGGCGCATCGCCACATCGATCACCGTCATCGACACCGCGAACAGCCCCTCCAGCACGCGGACCAGCGCCTCGGCACGATCGCCCACCAGGCTGATCGCCGCGCCCATCATCAGGGCAAAGAACATGACCGCGAGCATCCCGTTGCCCCGCGACGAGCCGTCCAAGGCGCCGGCCATCTCTTGCAGGGGGTTCTCCGGGATCATGTCCAGCAGAACGTCGCGCAGCGGCTTGGCCCGGCGGGCTTGCTCCATCGACGCGGCCGCCCCGGCGGAATACTTCGCCGCCAGGGCTTCTTTCTTTTCCGGAGAGAGCCGGTCGCCGGGCCGGACGGCGTTGACCAGGACCAGTCCAATCGCCACGGCGATCGACGAGAGCACCACGGTCCAGAGCAGCGTGCGAATTCCCACCGAACCCAAGCGGCGGACGTCGCCCAACTCGATCACCGCCAGCGCCAAGGCCGAGACCACCAGCGGAATGACCACCATGAGCACGAGCCGCAAGAAGACACGGCCCAACGGCTCCACCACGTTCGTGGTCGCCCAATCCAGGCGGTCGTCCACCCCGTTGGCGTCCACGTCCCGAGGGTCGGGCACGGACGCAAGGGGCCGGGCGAACCGCGCATGGGCGCCCACGCCCAGGACGCTGCCGATCACCAGCCCTAACAAGATGCGCAGGTAAAGCGGCATTTCAGGACCCATGCGTGGTTCGCGGAACGGGCAACCATTCACGGGAATTGCCCGATTTTCGGGGCGAAGTCCGCGAAAACGCGACTGTCCCCCGCCCGGGAGCGGTTGCCGGAACGGAAAGGCCAAGACTCCTCGAGGCTATCGCGGTCGAACCCGGATGTTCCTCCAATGGGTTTCCGCGCCCTCGCTTTGGAGGCCGATCGCTCCTTCGGTCAATTCGCACTCGCGAACCGTGGAGACGATCGTTCCATTGAGCTTGATGGTCATGTCCCCGCCGCGAACGTCGATCTCCAGTTTGTTGAACTCGCCGACCGGCTTTCGGGCCTTGTCCGAGGCTTCCTGATCGAAGGTCCGCACGCACTTCAGGCTGCGGGGAATCGGAAGGATCAGGCCCAATTGCCGATTCGCCCCTTGGACCTCGATGCTCCGCGGCCACACGCCCAGGGCGTTTTTCTCGCCGACGTGGATCAGGCAGCCGCTGTTGCCGCGGAAGTCGGCGTCGCTTGCGAGGTCCGCCGGCCGCTTGAAGGCGAACTCGCACTCGAACGTGTAGTTGCCGAAAGACCTGGCCGTGTACATGAAGCCGGCGGGCTTCCCGGTGCAAATCAGGATCCCGTCCTTCACCGAAAAGGTCCCTCGGTTCTCGCTTCCCGCCTTGCCAAAAACGAACTGCCATCCGTCGAGGTCCTTGCCGTTGAAAAGCCGAATCCAGCCCTGGTCGTCGGCTGTTTGAGCGGGCAGGGGGTCCGCCGCGGCCGGTTGAGCTTCGGCCGAAAAAATCGCCGACCGAAATGCCAATGAAAAGGCAAGAAACACGACGGCCATCGCCAGGCGAGATCTCATGGCGGATCCTTTCTTTAACGCGGCATCCACGGTGCACCGGCAACGGGGTTGGTCCCAGGGTCGCGGACTTCGCCGCGAACCTCGGGACAGTCCCGGCGAGCGGCTACAAGGCGAAAGTGGCCGCGCCAGCGCGTTGGCTCGGCGCGAGACCGTTCCATCGTAGTCGCAAACCCCCGCCGCGGCAACTGCCCCCGGGGCCGCGAGGCAGGGGGGACGACAGGGGGCGATCGGCTCGACTGTTCCGCGCGATTGACGCGCGCCCGCCCTGCCAGGCACAATGGCCTAAGCTGTCGTCGGCGCGAGCGTCGCGGTCCGTGGCCGGGCGTCGGAAGCGACGCCTCGATCCACGGTTCGGCGGGACCGATCTCCGTCTGTTTCCCTTGAGCCGGAAGAAATCGCCCTTGATGGAATGCGAAACCGTCGGGCTGCCAACGAGCCGCGGTCGGCGGACAAGGCGGGGTCGTTGGAAAACGGCGGGTGCGACGCTCGCCGCGTTCCTGTTGGCGTACTTCGTCGCGGCCTACGTCGCCATCCCCTGGGCCACGAAGAAGTACTTCCAGCGACACCCCTGGCTGGACGAACTGCCTGGCGTCACGCGGACCGCCGACGGGCGCCCGGGCGATCCGCTCAATATCGCCCTGATCGGCGAGGAGTCCGAGGTCAAGGCCCTGTTCGCGGCCGCCGGTTGGCAATTGGCCGATCCGCTCAGCCTGCGGAGCGATGTGCAAATCGCCGAGGCGACCATTCTTCGCCGGGCGTACGACTCGGCGCCGGTCAGCAATCTCTACTTGTTCGGACGCAAGGAGGACATGGCCTTCGAGCGATCAGCGGGCAAGGACCCACGCCAACGCCATCATGTCCGGTTTTGGCGGGCAGGCGTGGCGGAGTTGCGCGGCCGGCCGGTCTGGGTCGGGTCGGCGTCCTACGACGAGCGGGTCGGTTTCAGCCGCACGACCGGCCAGATCACCCACCATATCTCCGCCGATGTCGACGCGGAGCGAGACTATCTGTTCCACTGCCTGTCCGCCACCGGCCGAATCGCCCAAGCTTACGCGGTCGAGGATTTCCACGAGGTCCGCGAGGGGCGAAACGGCGGAGGTGATCCCTGGCGCACCGACGGGCGCCTCTTCGTCGGCGCAATCGCGGCCGAGTAGCGCGCTGTGCACCAGGGATTCAGGAATGGGGAGATGGCATCCTCACTCGCCGCGGAGCGGGCCGCGGTGTTCGGCGGCGTCCCTTGCCTTGACGCCCATGATTCAATCGTGGATTTCGCCGCCTCGCGGCTTTCTCGGCTCTTCCTGCCGGCTACAATCCGACAATGCTGTAGCCGCAATCGACGTGGATCAGCTCGCCGGTGACGCCGCCGGATAGGTGGCTGAGGAGATAGAGTCCCGTCGTGCCCAGTTCCTCCGGCGCGACGTTGCGATTGAGGCAGGACTTCTTCGCGGCGTGGTCGCGCATCTGGTCGAAGTCGGAGATGCCCGCCGAGCTAAGCGTTCGCATCGGGCCGGCGCTGATCGCGTTGATGCGGATCTTCTTTTCCCGGCCAAGATCCCAGGCCAGGTAGCGCACGCTGTGCTCCAGGGCGGCCTTGCACACGCCCATCACGTTGTAGCCGGGCATCACCTTCTCGCCGCCGAAGTAGCTGATCGTGACGATGGCGCCGCCTTCCGGCATGAGCGGCGCCGCCTCGCGGCAGACCGCGACCAGGCTGTAGACGCTGATGTCCATGGCCAGGTGCCAGCCCGCCCGGCTGGTGTCGAGATACGGGCGGCGGATCTCGGCCGGCGGGGCGAAGGCGATCGAATGCACCAGGAAGTCGAGCCGTTCATAGACGCCGCGCACCGCCTGGAAGACGCGGGCGATGTCGGCGTCGTTCTGCACGTCGCAGGGCAGGACCAGCCTCGGGGCGCGCGGCTCCAGAAGCCGCTTCACGCGGCGCTCGCCGGAGGGGGTCGGCAAGTGGGTGAACGCCAGTTCGGCCCCTTCCGCGTAAAGCGCCTCGCTCATCGCCCAGGCGATGCTGTGGTCGTTCGCCACGCCCATCACCAGGCCGATCTTGTTGGAAAACAGGCCCATACGCTCCGCCGCCCCCTTGTGCCGCCGGGTGTGTCTAGTCGCGCGAAGGCACCGGCCCCGCCAGAAGCTCGTATTCGTCCAGCGCCGCCGTGTCGCCCGAGAGGACTTGCTGGAGATTCATTCCAATGACGGGAAGCTGGCTCTCGATGAACCGCCGCGCCACGCGCTTCTTGCGCTCATTCTTGGCGCCTTGTCCAAGGAACAAATGGCCGATGATGACCGCGATGGCCGCGTCGACGATGCGCCGGCCGGAGAGATCGAGGTAGGCGGTCGATTTACCCTTGACGAACTTGATGGCGTCGGCGATCTGCGCGCGGGCGTCGACGAGCTTCCGCTGGAGTCCGGCCAGCAAGGGATCGGCGTACTCGATCTTCTCGAACTCAGCCACGTAGTTTTCGAACGCCCCCGACGCCACGCCGCGGATCGCGGCCACGACCTGAAGCTGGCTGGTGCCCTCGTAGATGGTGGTGATGCGGGCGTCGCGCAGGTAGCGCTCGGCCGCGTAATCCTTCATATAGCCGGATCCGCCGAGGATTTGAATCGCGTCGTTGGCCACGCGGCAGGCCATTTCGGAGGCGTAGTACTTGCTCATTGGCGTCAACATGCCGTTGACGCGCTTGAGCTGGCGCGCCAGTTGCTTGCGCTGCTTCTCCTCCTCCTTGTCGCGCGACAGCCCGGTCTCGAGGATCCGCAGGTTGTTGTTCTCGTGGTCGCACACCCGCGAGGTCTCGTAGGTCAGCGCCCGCGCCGCCTGGAGATGGATTTGCATGTCGGTGACCATTTCGGCGACGGCGGGCAGGCGTTCGATGGGGCCGCCGAATTGTTGGCGGGTGTGGGCGTAGATGCGGGCCAGGCGGAACGCGGCCTCGGCCACGCCCAGCGACTGGGCGGCGATGCCCACGCGCGCCCCGTTCATCAAGGCCATGACGTAGGTGATCAAACCTCGCTGCCGCTCGCCCACCAGCTTGCACGGCAGGTCCTCGAAGACCAGCTCGCAGGTGGGCGAACCATGGATGCCCAGCTTTTCCTCCAAGTGCCGCACGCGGACCTTTTCCGACCGCTCGGCGTAGAACAGGCTCAGCCCGCGGCCGTCGCTGATTTCCGGCTCGCTGCGGGCCAGGACGAGGAGGATCTCGCCGCAGCCGTTGGTGATGAACCGCTTGACGCCGTTGAGGAACCAGTTGCCCTGCTCGTCCTGATAGGCGCGCAGCCGCACGGCCTGGAGGTCGCTGCCGGCGTCCGGTTCGGTCAGCACCATGGCCCCGGTCACCTCGCCGCGGCAGAATCTCGGCAGGATGTGGTCCTTGATTTCGTCGCTGGCGAAGGCGTAAATCGTCTCGGCGATTCCTTGCAGGCCGAACAGGTTCATCAGCGAGCAGTCCGCCCGGCTGATGATCTCGTTGGCCATGGTGTAGACGAGGTTCGGGCAGTTCAGCCCACCGTACTTGCGCGGCAGGGTGAACCCCATCAAGTCGGCCTGGCTGAGCCGCTTCAGGTTGTCGCGGACCAACGGATGGAGCGTGACCGTGCCGTCCTCGTTGAGGGTGTTGCCTTCGCGGTCAATGGTCTCCGCGTTTTCGGCGATCGTGTCGGCGGCGATCTGGCCGACGATCTCCAGGATGCGGCGGTAATTGTCCACGGCGTCGTCGGCGTCGCTCGGCCCGTAATCCGGGTCGCCGACGAGCGTGCGGTCCTCCTGGAGCCTGGCGAGTTCCTTCAGGTCGATATGATCGAAGAGGAACTGAATGTCCTGGTTGTCGAGAAAGTAGTTTCCCACAAGACCCTCGGCGTCTAACGCGTCCCCGCGCGGCGCCGGTCGCCGCCGGGCAAGCGGGGCGACGGGAACCGCGGCTGGTTGTTCCTGTCCAAATACCTGATCAGGGTGAATTCCCGGTTTTCGTCCTGGTCCTATCGCCGCTGCTTGAGCGCCTTGATCATCATCGGGATGACTTTCTTGAGGTCGCCGACGATTCCATAATGGGCGACGGAGAAGATCGGCGCGGCCGGATCCGTGTTGATGGCGATGATCTTGGCCGACTCCTCCATGCCGGCGCGGTGTTGCACCGCGCCGCTGATTCCAGCGGCGATGTACAGGGCCGGGCGCACCGTGGTGCCCGTCTGCCCGATCTGATGCTCCTTGCCGATGAAGCCGCTGTCGACGGCGGCGCGGCTTGCGCCGACCGCGCCCCCGATGGCCCCGGCCAGTTCATGGATCAGGCGGAAATTCTCCTTGCTCCCCACCCCGCCGCCGCCCGCCACAATGACCCGCGCCCCCTTCAGGTTCACCTTGCGCGGCTCGAGGTGCCTGCGGATCAGCTTGATCGCGAAGAGGGTTTCGTCCAATTCCACCTTTTCGTCGAGGACCTGGCCGTGGCGGGTGGGATCGGGGGGCTTCAGCGGCATGACGCCCTCGCGGACCGTGGCCATCTGCGGCCATTGATCGTAGTTGACGATCGTGGCGATGATGTTGCCGCCGAAGGCGGGCCGGATCTGCAAGAGCAACTTTTCGTGAACGGTCTTGGTCCGCGGATCGGTCACGTCGCTGATTTCCAGGTCCGTGCAATCCGCCGTCATCCCGGCTCGCATCGCCGACGCCACCCGCGGCGCCAAGTCCCGTCCCAGCGCCGTGGCCCCGTAAATCACGATCTGCGGCTTGTGCTTCTCGATCAGCTCGGTCAGGACCCGGGCGTAAGGCGACGTCTGGTAGTGCGCCAGCCGCGGATCGTCCACGACGTAAACGCGGTCCGCGCCTTGGGCGATCAGCCGCTCGGACAAACCACGCACGCCGTGGCCCGCCAGCACCGCGCCCACCTTCACGTTCAGCCGATCGGCCAGATCGCGCGCCTTGCCGCAAAGCTCCAAGACCACGTCGTGCAGGGAGCCGTCCTCTTGTTCGGCGTACACCCAGACTTCGCCTTGACGATTGACTTCGATCATGAGGGTTCGGGGTTCAGGGGGTTCCAGGGTTCGGTTGTCTTGGTCGGTTTCGTTCGCGCCGTTCAGGCTCCCGAGGCTCGCGAAAGCCCCGTCGCCTGAACCCTATCCCAACGTTCGGTCCACCACCAATTCATGGATCAAGCGGTGGATGCCCTCCTCGGTGGGCGGGATGTCGGTATAGCCTTGCTTGGTGAGCACGATGGCCTGCACGCGAAAAACCTTCGTCGGCGAGCCCGCCAACCCGCACCGGTTGAGGTCCGCGCGGATGTCGTCAAGGCTCCATTGTTCGATCAACAGGCCGGCCTGTTTCATCGCCGCGGCGCGCCGCTGCACCTCGGCCTGGCGCTCGGCGTCGGTCCAGTCCGGACGCTCGCGTTGCACGTCGGCGGCAATCTCGGCTTCCACGCGGGCTTTCTTGAAACGCATGACGCGTTTGGCGGCGGGCGGCCGGGGCCGATTGGCCGACTCGATCACCGTGACCAATGCTGGAAGCCGCGTCTCGACCACCTCCCAGCCGTGCCCTATGTTGCGCCGTATCTGGACCACGCCATCGCGGAGCGACACGAGTTCCTCCAGATACGTCACCTGCGGAATCCCGAGCTTTTCCGCCATTTGCGGCCCGACCTGGGCCGTGTCGCCATCGATCGCCTGCCGGCCGCAGAACACGAAATCATAGCGGCCGATGGTTTGGACGGCCTGGGCGAGGATGTAGCTGGTGGCCAAGGTGTCGCTGGCCGCGGCCCGGCGGTCGGTCAACAGAATCGCGCGATCCGCTCCCCGGTAAAGGCACTCGCGGAGCACGTCTCCCGCCTTCGGGGGGCCCATGCTGATCGCGGTCACGGTGCCCCCATGCTGATCCCGGACCTGCAAGGCCGTCTCCAGGGCCCGCAGGTCCTCCGGATTGAAAATTGCCGGCAGGGCGGCACGGTTGACCGTGCCGTCCTCTTTCATGGCCTCGGCCGTGATGTTGGCCGTGTCCGGAACCTGCTTGACGCACACAATGCTATCGTACGGCACTTCCTAGACACTCCGGTCGCGTGCTTGGTAAAACCGCGGAACATAGCAGCCTTTGACGACTGGGTCAACCCCCGAATGCCCGCGAAGGCCCCGGCCCGGGACAACCTCGACCAGGCTTTTTCTTCGTAAATTCGCGTGGTTTTTGCCCTTGCAAGGCAACGCCGATGAACCCGGCGGGCAGGGGACGATGCCCCTGGGCGCTGGATGGAACCCGACTATCGGATGCACGATTTCCATCCGCTCGTACTACAAAAAGAATCGAACGCCAAGGCTTCTCGGTCCTCACAGGAATCCCGCCCACGCGAGGGGGGCGCGGATTCCAGGCGTGGCTCCACCAGGCCTCGTGCCCGTCGCTCTCCTTCGCATGGGGTAATTGCATTCCATCGCTCGGTTTGATAACGTGAACGCAATAACTCATTTCCTTCTTCCCGGTTCTCGGGATTCCAAGCAATAGGAGGGCGGACCAATGGGACCGCGTGTCGAGTGTCCACGTGGTTGGCGGGCCGGTTTGGGTTCGTGGATCGTTCTTGTTGCCGGGGCGTGTTCCGCAGTCCTTGCCCAGGAAAGACAGGAATTGGCCCAGCTTGTCGCGCAAGTCGACCCGTCGGTGGTGACGATCGCTATTTCCGAACAATCGTTGGGAAGCGGCTTCGTGGTCGACGAACAAGGCCTGGTGTTGACCAACTACCATGTGATCGAGGGGGCCAAGGAAGCGGTAGTGATCTTTCCCGACAAGAGCCGCTTCAAGGTCGAGGGATTCCTCAGCATCGTTCCCAAGAAGGATTTGGCGCTGTTGCGGATCCAGCCGGGAACCAAACGGCTCCAGGCGCTCCGCATCGCGGAACAACCGCCGGCGAAGGGGGAAAAGGTGTATGCGTTTGGGGCGCCGATGGGCCTGAGCGGGTCGGTTTCGGACGGGATCGTGGCGGCGCTGCGGGCCGGCGAGGACGTGCGCGACACCCTCAAGAAACTCTCCAATCGGGACCTTTACACCGAGCTGTTGGACTACGATCTCGACGCCCAATGGATTCAGACCACGGCCCCGATTTCGCCGGGCAATAGCGGCGGACCGTTGGTCAATGCGCGGGGCGAGGTGGTGGGCATCAACACCTGGGTCAACGCGCTCGGCCAAAACCTGAATTTCGCCTTGTCCGCCGTGCATATCAAACCCATGATCGCCTCGGCCGGCGCCACGCTTCATCCCTTGTCTGCCCTGCCCAAGCCGCGTCCCGAACGACGCGACGGCCCCAAGGGCGATGGCAAGAAGACGCTGGCTCTCTGGAATCGACTGAACGAACTCAAGGCCGAGCTGACCAAGAAGGTCGCGGCCCAGGACAAGAAGTTCAAGGAGAACTCGGTTGCGGTGGGGACCGGGGCCCGCGGCATCCGACCCAAACTCAACAAGATGGCGGCCGCGCGGCGGGAACAAGGCAAGGCGTACTCCGATTATGCCAACGAGATCAAGGCCCTGGAACTCGAGGGGGCGGATCCCGATTTCGCCCTCTTCGCCATCGCCGAAGCAGACCTTGCCCAGCGACTCGCCGTCGTCTACCAGGACTTCGGCACGGTGATCGCGGCCGACGCGGCCGAGGGGGTTGCCGTGGCCGAACACAATCTGAGGGTGCTCGGCTCGGCGCTGACCAGCCTTCGCTCGGCCCAGGACCTGCTCCGCATCGCCCTGACCAAGCGCTACAACATGAAGTTCCCTTCGTTTGAGGCCGCGCTCAAGGAGGGCGGGAAGGCTGCAAGCGCCGGGGCGGAGGCGGATGCCCCCGAATCGGTTGATCGCGCCGCCCCCCGGCTCTGGACCGACCGCACCGGCCAATTCCAGGTCCGCGCCAAGTACCTCGGCAGCGAGGACGGCAAGGTGCAACTCGAGAAGGCCGACGGCACGGTGATTTCCGTGCCCCTGGACCGGCTCAGCGAGGAGGACCAAAAGTTCGTGGCTGCCGCCGAGAAGCGGATCGAATAGCGCCCGGTCGCGCCCCGTCGTTCTCTTCATGCTCCCGTCGCCAGCGCGGAACGGCGCGATCCATCGGTCCGTCGCCGTGGCCAGGCTGGGGACGGGCAGAGGCTTCGGACCGTTTTGGACCGAAGAGTCTGGGCGCCCCCTTCCTGGCAGAGGGGCTAGTCGCGTCTTGGCAGGCTTCGGCGCGACAGTCGGGACAATCCCCCTGAACGGCGACAGCGCTCGGACGGTAACCGTTCACAGGCCGGGCCCTGGCTCGTTCTTGGGGCCGTTTCGCGGCGAAAAATGTGCCTGCTCCCTCACCGGCCAGGGGGACAGTCCCATTTTCGCCGACTTCGCCGCGAAAATCGGGACAGTCCCCGGGAACGGTCAACAGCGACAACGCTCGAACTCGTCTCGAATTCGTCCCCAGATGCGGTGGGCCGGCTGGCCGCGCCAAGCCAAGGGGGGTGTTTGCTCCGCCGGGACGTTATAATCTGGGCATCAGCAAGCAAGCGTTCGCGGTCCCGGCCGGCCGTCGGAGCGAAGGGGCCAGGCTCGTGAACGGTTGCGGCGGCCAAGGCGTTTTCATCGAGGGAAGGAGGCAACGATGCTAGAGGGCTTTCTTGGGGGCGGGCGGGGCTACGGGGGTGTTGGGGTCGGGAGATGGGTGTGCGTCGCGCTAGCCGCGCTGTCGGCCGCGGGGCTTCAGCCCGCCGAGGCGGCCGAACCTGCCCCAGCGCCGGCCCATGTGAAGCACGTCGATCTCGTGCATTTCTCCCACACCGACTATGGTTTCACCGACCACCCCGCCGTATGCCGAGAGATGCAGCGGCGGTTCTTGGACATCGCCGTCGACGGTGCGCTCGCCACGCGGAACATGCCGCCAGAGGCCCGCTTCTTCTGGACGGCCGAGACCACGGTGGCCGTGCTCGATTGGTGGAACGCGGCATCGCCTGAGCGCCGAGAGGATTTATTGAGCGCGATCGCCTCGGGCCAGGTGGAGATTTCGGCGTTGCCGCTGAACAACACGCCGTTTCTCGACGCCGCCCAGTGGCGCACGATGCTCCATTGGCTGCCGGAGGATCTGTGGGCGAAGGCACGGCCGAAGGTGGCGATCCAGAACGACGTGAACGGGATGCCGCGGGCGGGGGCCGTGGCCTTGTTGGACCGTGGCGTGCGCTACCTCTTGTCCGGCATCAACGAAGACAGCGGCGGCGTTCCCCTGAACCGCCCCGCCGCCTTCTGGTGGAAAATGCCCGATGGACGCCGCATGTTGGTGTACCTGAACTTTTCGTATCCGACGGGGTATTGGTTTTTCGAGCCGGTGGAGTGGCGGCGCGGACCGGTGCCGCGGGCAGGAGACACGCGATATCGCCCGCCCCGGGCCGGCGAGTTCCTCCGCGCCGATGAAGCCTCGCTCCGCCAGGCGCAACAGCATTTGTGGCAGGCGATTCGCGGTCTGGAATCGGGCGGATTCCGTTATCCGACGCTGGTGCTGTCGATCACCAATCAATGGCGCATCGACAATGACCCGCCCCTGTTGTTCCTGCCCGATTTCGTGGCCGCATGGAACCGGCTCGGCCTGAAGCCTTCGCTGCGATTGACCACGGCCGGCGCGGCCATGGAGCGGCTGGAGCGCGAGATCGGCGGGCAGATTGCCGAGCACGCCGGCGAGTGGACCGATTGGTGGGCCAACGGCACGGCCAGCGCGCCCCGCGAGGTCGCCGCCAGCCGCGAGGCGAAGCGGCTGATCGCCGCGGCCGAATCGCCCGTCTGGGGCGAGTTGGACGCCAACGCTCGACGCACCATCGACGAGCTGCGCAAAGAGCTGTGCCTGTTCGACGAGCACACCTGGGGCTCCAGCAACAGCGTCGCGCTGCCCTACAGTCTGGACACGCAAGCCCAATTCAACGAGAAGGCGGCGTTCGCCTTCCGTCCCATGGCTCGGGCCGAATGGCTGCTGGCCCAGCGCGTCCGTACCCGCTTGATCCATGAGCCGGAAGGACTCTACGTGGCCAACAGCGCGAAGCTGCCATGGAGCGGGTGGGTGAAGCTGATCGCCACCGCCCTGCGCGACGACTACCGTTCGGTCGAAGACCCGGCGACGGGCCGGCGGCAGAAGATCGTCTTCGACCGCGGCCTTCGGCCCTTCACCCCGCCGCAGGGGCCGGACGAGGTCTCGCGGGAGAATTCGGCCGCTACGTTTCCCGATCTCGCCCCGCGCCAGGTGGCCAGGTTCTGGGTCGAGAATCTCCCTGGCCGCTCGATCGCGCGGATGCGCCTGGCCACGCACGAGCCGCCCGACGAAAAGCTCCCGCCGCCGACGCTCAAGGCGGTGGCGGTCGACGCCTCGGGCTGGCCGTCGGCGTTGGCGTGGGAGGGGATGCCGAAACCCTTGGCGGCGGGCGGATTGGGCGATTTTGTTTAGGTGGGAGTCAAGGGATTCGCCCCGCGGTGGCGGGCCCGCGACATTTGGAACGCTTCAGCCGAGCAACGGGAAAAGATGCGCCAAGAACAACTGGAGACCCTTGCCGCGGCAAGCGAGGGCCCGGCCACTGTCGCCGACAACCCCCACACGATGGTCTACTCCCAATGGCTCCGGCATCCTCGCCTGCACTGGGCGGTCCGGCAACTCGAAGTCTGGAAACGCGAACCGCGAGCCCGGCTTACGTTCCGCCTGAATCGCGTCTCGTCCGAAGCTCCGGAGGCCATGTTCATCGGCTTCACCTTGCCTTGCGAGGGAACGAAGCCAATTGCCAGTTGCGGAGGTTTGGCGTTCGCGCCGTTCGAGGACCAACTGCCGGGAACCTGCCGCGACTATTTCGGCATCGACGGTTGGGTCCATTATGCGTCGCCGCAGGGGCACTGGCTTTGGGTGAGCCGGGACGCGCCGCTGGTGACGTTCAGCGCGCCGCAAGTCCTCGCCCGGCGAATCGATCCGCCCAAGGCCCTCCACCGTGTGCTCGCCATGGTGTTCAACAATTTCTGGTACACGAACTTCGTCGGCGACAGCCACGGCGTGATGGAGTTCCAGTTCGACCTTGTTTGGCGAGAACGGCTCCCGGCCGAGGGCGTCGCGGAACTGGCGGAAATGCTCGTCGCCGAACCGCAAGTGCTGATCCAGCCCGGCCTGAAGGAGGATCCGATCTTCGTCCGCCGCCTCTACGCGCCCTGAGTCCCCTGGGCCGCGTCCCGGGCCAGGGGTGGTTTGCGACACGTTTGGGAGGAAAGGGATTTGCGTTTTCCGTTCTTTCGGTTGCCCTTGGGACTTGGACGATGGGAAGGGCGCGATCTGGCGCCTTTGGTCAGTTTGGCCGTGCTCTTGGTGTTCTTCGCCTTTGCCGCGCCGGGTTTTTTTCGAGCCGCGACGTGGCTCGCCGTGCTTCGGCAGGGGGCGGTGCTGGCAATCGTCTCGGCGGGCCTCACCTACGTCTTGATCTGCGCCGAAATCGATCTGGCCGTCGGCATGATCGCCCTTTGGGCAGCCTGCCTGTGCGGTTGGCTGTTCCAGAACTGGGGTTGGTGTCTGGCGAACTGGTTCGGGCTTCGCGGGGTGGTGGGCGGGCCGTGGGTTGCCTGTCCGCCGGGCGAAGGTTCGGCCGAGGGCCTGGCCGTGGCCGCGGTCATCGCCCTTGCCCTGCTTTCCAGCTTGGCGCTCGGGCTGGCTTCGGGCTGGCTGACGGTCTGGTCGCGCCTCCCCAGCTTCATCATCACGCTGGCCATGATGTTCATCGCCGAGGGCATGTCGCGGTTCCTTACCAAGAGCGCCACGTTCAAGGTCCCGGACGTGCTCACCGCCTTGGGCAACGACGTGGTCGATCTCGGCCGCCCGCTCGGCCTGCCCGCCGGATTGCGGGCGTTCTTGACCATTCCCCATAGCGCGATCGTCGCCGCCGGAATCCTGTTGATCGGCCACCTGGTCTTGCAGCACACGCGATTCGGCCGATATGTTTACATGACGGGCGGGAACCGGGAGGCGGCGAGGTTGGCGGGCGTGCGCACCGGCCGGATCGTCGTCGCCTGTCTGGCCATCTCCGCCCTGACGGCCGCGCTCGGCGGACTGTTGAACGCCGGTCGCCTGACCAACGCCACTCTGGACCAGAACAAGGACCTCTTGCTCAGCGCCGTCGCCTGCGTGGTGCTCGGCGGCACGAGCCTGTTCGGCGGGGAGGGAGGCATGGGGCGGACGCTTGTCGGCGTGCTGACCTTCACGGTGCTGAACGTCGGCCTCATGCAAGTGAATTGGATCAACGATTTGGCGCGGCAGTTGCTCTCCGGCCTGGTGCTCCTCGCCGCGCTGGTCGCCAACGGGGTGCTGGCCAAAGGGAGATCGTGAGCGGGCCAGCGTTGTCTCCCGTCAGACGGGAAGAAAGCGGGGGCAAGGGGAGTCCTCATGCGATCACGTAGACCATAGCAATCCGTGGACCACCGCCATGGGCGAAAACCTCATCGAGCAAGCCAACCAGTGGAAGGACGCGGCCATACCGTGGCTGGCCGGGCTGTTCAAGTATGCGATCCTGGCGACCGTGCTCCTGGCGGTCGCCTACGTCGTTCTCAAACTCCTCAGAAGACCGAAACCGGCGCCGCAGCCGAAGGCGGACTTGGGCATTGACGTCAAGGGCCTTCTGGACCAGGGGCCGCCTCCCGCGGGGCCGATGCTCTACTTCTACAACGTTCCCGTGCGTCTGGCGGCCCTGGTGCTGGCGCCGGCGGGGCGGGCGAGGGAATTGCCGCCGGCCAACCAGCTCGACGCCGTGGCCGACGCCCTTGTGCCCGGCCTCGCCCAAGTGATCGCGGCCCACAAACCGGTGGTCCGGCGATGGCCCGCTCAAATCAGCAGCCGAGGCTTCGCCTTGGCCTTTTTCAACCAGGCCAGGCTGCCGGGCGAGGGCGGCAAAGGCACGCCGTGGTGTGCGGCCGCCGGCGCGTTCAAGCTGGGCAAGACGCCAATCATGGCGGGCCTGGTCATGCGGGCCGCCGCGCCCACCAGCCTCGGCCACGTCATCGTCGAACAGGAGGCTCAATGGCTGGACGTGGTGAGGGTCAAGTAGGCAGTCGACGGCGGGCGGTGGGCAGTCGGCGGTCCGCGGTGGAAAACAGTCGGTGGGAGGCCATGGCTTGCCAAGACGCTTCCTCACGATGTTGGCTGCGGCGGCCATCGCATTCGGGACGCCATGGGGTGCGACCGCATGGCTCGTCGCCCACGGCCGCGCGCCGGGCGCACCGGGAATCGGCGTCCTGACCGACAAGACGCGGGTGGCGTGGCGATCATGGAATCGCGATCTTCTCTTCGACTCCGCCGCGATGCCCTCCGGATCTGGCAAGCCGGGGTGGAGGCGGTCAACTCCGAGCGCCTGGTGCGCGACGCGCTGCGGGTGGAAGGCCGCGCCCTGATCGTCGGCGACGAGCAGTTCGAGCTGGATTCAATCGGCCGAATCGCTGTGGTCGGGGCCGGCAAGGCCGGGGCCGGGATGGCGGCCGCGGTGGAAAATGTGCTTGGCCCCCGTCTGATGGACGCCAAGCAGCTTGTCGGCTGGGTCAACGTGCCGGAGGATTGCGTGCGCCCGCTGCGGCGGATCCGATTGCACGGCGCCCGGCCGCCGGGAGTCAACGAGCCGACCGAGGCCGGGGCGGCCGGCGCAGCGGAAATTTTGCGGATCGTCGGGTCGCTGCACGACGGCGATTTGTGCCTGTGCCTGATCTCTGGCGGCGGCTCGGCCCTCTTGCCCTCTCCCTTGGAAGGAATCACGCTGGCCGACAAACTCGCGGTCACCCGGCACCTCAGCGCCGCCGGCGCGACCATCGAGGAACTCAACACGGTGCGCAAGCAGCTCAGCCGGATCAAGGGCGGGGGCCTCGCCCGCGCCTGCCGCGCCGGACGCTTGATCGCCCTGATCATCTCCGACGTCCTGGGCGACCCTTTGGACGTGATCGCCTCGGGCCCGACCGTGCCCGACTCCTCGACCCCCGAGGCGGCCCTGGCCGTGCTCGATCGTTTCCATGCCGCAAAGGCCGGAATCTCCGCGAGGGTGTTCAATTGCTTGAGAGACAAAAGCAGGGATGCCCAGGCGGCGCCGGCGTGCTGGGTCGCGAATCGGATCATCGGCAACAACGCGACGGCGGTTGACGCCGCCGGCAGGGAGGCCGTGCGCCTCGGCTATGCCCCGGCGATCACCAGCGCCACCGCCTCGGAAGGGCCGGCGGAGGACGTCGGCCGCCACCTTGCCGAAATGGCCTTGCACATGCGCGGCGCACCCGGGCCCGACTGCCTCGTCAGCGGCGGCGAACCGGTGGTGAAGCTCGTCGAGGCGTCGCGCCGCGGCAAAGGGGGCCGCAACCAGCAGTTGGTGCTCGCGGCCGCCGAGTCGCTTTGGAACGACGGGGCCGAGGGGATCACGCTCCTTTCCGGCGGGACGGACGGCGAAGACGGCCCGACGGACGCGGCCGGCGCCCTGCTCGACGCCGAGGTCCTCCGCGCCGCCCGACGCCGCGGTTTCCAGCCCTCGGACTTCCTCGCGCGCAACGACGCCTACCATTTCTTCGCGCCGCTCGGCGCGTTGATCCTGACCGGCCCCACGCACACCAACGTGGGCGATCTCCGCGTCGTGCTGGTCGAGCGCCCAGCGTAGAGCCGGAAGAAGGCCGCGCGGTTTGAGTTCACGCGGGCTCGCGCCCCTCAAGCACCGCGCGCCAGTACGACGGCATTCCGCGGTATGCCTCCAGGTAGGTGGCCTCCAGCGGCACGTTGACGTAGCGGTCCATCCGCAAGAATAGCGGCATGTCCGGCAGCGTCGCTCCGGGCGCGAAGTGTTCCAAATAGACTTCGATCCGCGGCCCCGCGCTGTAACTGGCCAGCGTCAGCGGCGCGTCGGCGGGCAGGTCGTAGGCCTCGTCCGACGGCTCCAATCGCCGACGCACCTCGCCGTGCATTCCCTGCGGGTCGAAGGCCCCTGGCGGAAAAAGGTCCACGATCAGCAAATGCACGCCCGCACGGAGCGCTTCGGCGGCCTTGGCCGCGAATTGTTCCACCGCGACGGGTCGGTCCTTGTTCGCCGGCGACACGATTTCCAGCAACGCCACCAGGCGGTGGCCGCTCACGTGGCGGACAGCCAGGGTCCGA
>Ga0101944_10000825_pt1 | contig 81345 bp, 71 predicted proteins | sample DewCreD2012metaG_FD_75245 | JGI IMG/M metagenome (GOLD analysis project Ga0101944, IMG submission 75245) | Hot spring sediment bacterial and archeal communities from British Columbia, Canada, to study Microbial Dark Matter (Phase II) - Dewar... ... | reverse complement strand
TGGACAGCAGCAGGCCGCCGAAAAAGGGAACCTCAACTTCCATGGCGTGATTTCGCCCCTCTAACTGGCTGATTTACAAGGAACCAGATGAGCCCATCCCTGAAAGTTTGGACAGCAATGATTTTTTCAACTGAGCTTCAAGAATCCGTCCCAGCATCGTTCTTTCACCGAATCAAGAGAGTCTATGAGTTTTGACCTTCTGTTGTTGGGGGCCTAGCCATGCACAAAGCCACCAAGCCCTCTCTAAACCGCCTCAGGGCCTGAGACATGCTTTCCAAAGATCTTCTGCAGCGCCCTCAGGCCCGCCGACAAGGTAAACTCAGTGGAGGCCCTCGCCCGGAGGGCAAGAGATTTCATCTGCCGAAGATCAGGATGGGCCTTGAAGTAAGCTATTCTTTCTGCAATCTCCTCTGGCGTTGCATCTACATTGAACAACAGATCCTCATCCTGGACAACGTGCGCGATATTCTCGTTTCGGGAAGCCAGGAACGGGACTCCCGCCATCATTGCGTCGATGATTTTAGCTGGCAGCTGAGCGAGAGCGACAGGGTGAGGAATCGAAGGAAAGACTGCAAAATCGCTTGCTTTTAACATGGCCGGCAGTTCCAGAAAAGGAAACTCCGGAATACGCTTGACGAACGTGCAGCTCGGCAATTTGTCCTCCTCAGCGGTATACAAAAGGAGCACGTCGGTGTCGTTCAAAATCCTCACCGCTTCCACAGCTTTCTCCAATCCCTTGTAAGACCGGAAAGAGCCAAGATGCGAGACAACAAACTTGTCCTTTGGCAGGCCCAACCGAGACCGCAATTCTTCACGATCAACGTCAAGGTCGAAAAAATTCGGATCGCGCATGTGTGGAAAAAGGACTCCCCCGTATCGTCGGTTCAACGTCAAACTCGCCGTAGTCAGTGCGTCCGCCTTGCCAATCTGTGGCAGTAGCCGTTGTACCCCCAACAGCTTATTCGGATTCAAATGGAAGTATTTGTGCTTAAAACTCTTCTGGTAGGCCAAGAGCGCGATTTCATCGTCGTCGAGATCCAGGAGGACTTTCGCACCGTATCGTTTTTTCGCAAGCAGCGCGGCGCCAAAGGAAGAGGGGTACGGCTTCACGGCAATGATCCACTCGCACCGAAGACCGTCAATCATCGCGCGCACGGTGTAATTATGGAATGGTATTCTATGAAATGTTACGGACTGGATCACCTCGTCGTTGTAACCACGAGCCACTCTCCATATTTCTCTACCCCGTCTAAGGGGACCGACGATCCGGACGCTATAAGCTGACTTCAGACAGTCGGCAAAAACGAGGGCTCTACCAAGGCAGTTGCCAGAAAGGTCGTGAGAAAAAATGGTGATTGAATCACCTTCCTTCATCTTGCCGGAAATCCTCTTCAGGAAGCTCGTGGAGGGGAAAAGCCCTTCTCCCCTCTTCGCCTGTCATCCTTTGGGACGCGACGGGAGAAGCTTCTGGGTTCGCCATCCCACATGGAAGCGTTGCGGCACCATGCGCATGAGCAGATCGGATCCACGTCTCGCCACCGCACCGTCGGGGGCTCGTGCAAGTGAGTAGGAAGCACTCAAAGTCCCGGCCGCGACAGACGACCCATGGACGGATTTCTTGTGCTGGGGCGCCCTCATGGCCACTGCGCGTACAAGCCGCCGGCCCGCTCAGGAGCCTCCCACCTGGATTTCTACTCGATCCACTCCACGGGCACCGTGTTCCGCTCCACGGGCTTGTCGATCTTGCCCTTGGGGTATCCAAGGCAGAGAGAGGTGAGGGCCCGCCATGGGGGGACGATTCCGAGCTTCTTGCGCAGGGCCGGCAGGTAATCCAGAGCAGCGATGGTGAGCCCGATGTAGCAGGTGCCCAACCCCATGGAATGGGCCGCCAGCACCATGTTCTGGGCGCAGATGCCTCCGTCCAGGTCCGGGTTGCTGATTCCCCGGTTGTCCACAAGCAGGAAAATCACCACAGGAGCGTTCCAGTAGATGACGTTGTCAAACTGGTCTGCCTTTTCGATGGCCGTCATGGGGCGCTGGTCCATCTTGTTGACATAAAGATAGCTCAGCAACGTGGAAAGGCTCTTGTTCCACCTCTTGCCGCCCATGTACACGTCCCGAAACCGGCGCAAAACCTTCATGGATTCTGCTTCGATCTCCCGGATCGTGTTCCGGTCCGTGATCACAACGAACTTCCAGGGCTGGCAGTTCCCCGCGCTTGGGGCGAAGCGGCCCGCTTCCAAAACGCGCCATATCATCTCTTTGGGCACAGGCTTGTCCTGAAACAGACGCACGCTCCTCCGCGTGAGGATGACCCGCTCCACGGGCGTAAGGCGCTCTGCAAGTTCTTTGAAGGGTGTTTGATCCCCAGGCCCGAAGGGTCTCGGCGGCATCACCCCCTCGGGCAAAAGAGTCCGGTAGCGGCCTTCGAGGACCCGGTACGTCCCCTCCATCGAACAAGCGTCCGCAGGGCAGACCACCTCGCAGTTTCGGCAGGCCAGACAAGCCTTCTCGATTCCTTTGTAGCCTTGCAGGCGGGGCAGTTCGTCTTCTCCCATGACGAGCTCCATGGTGGGGCAGGATTCCACGCAGCGGCCGCAATGGGTGCATTTGTCCGGATCCACTCGGAATTCCGGAAAGACTGTCTTGGGGAAGTGAGCCTTACGGTAGTTTTCCAGAATCATCCTGCTCCCTCCGTGCGCAGTTCGCTCCGAGCTGTCCCAAGCTTGCAAATCGATCAAAACCGTGCCATTGCAGCTGCAAGGCTGGTCGATCAAAGGCGCAGATCCTCTAAGGCATCCGGCAAAACCCAGAACGAAGGGGAGCCATCCGGCAGGGGCAGATCCGTATCCGGCAGAGCCTTTCGCTTGAGTCGTCTCTCATAAAGGCGTTCCATCCGATCATCCGTCCCCCCCAGAAGAATCCGATGGGGAAAGGCGCCCCTCTCAAAAGGACGGACCAGCACAAGAGCCATATCGTCGTAGGGCTTCCCCACCTCAGGGCAGAACGCCGGATGCCTTTCTTCGACCAATCTCCGGGCAGCGCCCTCGAGAGGGCCGGCTCCCAGGGCTTCGGCCAGGAATGCCAAGGTCTCCTGGCCGCTGCCGCCTTGAAGGTCCCAGAGCCCGTCCGTCGCCAAGACCAACAGCTCGTCGTCGGCCACCTCCAGGCCTCCGAAATCCACTATTTCTCGGGACCTGCCCGTAAAACCCATGTTGGGCTTGTTCAACACAGCGACCGTGTTCCGCCGGGGATCCACCTGGAGAAGAAGGCTGTCTCCCCCGGCGAGAAAGAGGAACCGCCGCCGCTCAAGGGGAATGAGGCAGAGAAACGTTGTCCTCTCGTTGTAATCGAACTGTTCGAGAACCGCCGTGGCGAGATCGAGAAACTCAGAAGCTCCGGGAGGAGGGCCGCCTCTGGCCCACCGGGCCGCCCCTTCTCGCGCAAGAGTCGCCAGAAAACGGCGGGAAGCCTGGGGGCTTCGGTCTGTGCCGTCGGCGATTCCCACGAGGCCCAAAGTGCCGTCGAGAAGGATGCAGTCGCCGTTGCCGACAAGACCCCGGGGAGCGCCCTTTTTGCCGCGCAGGAGAAGGCCCGAGACAAGATCCGGGACATGAAAGGTCAGCCGGGCCGGGTTGAAAAGAAAATCGGACATTCGAAATCAACCGGAGAATGAAGTTCTCACGAACGGTTCACATCATTCTGGGGCCGAAGGATTTTACAATACCCTTTCGGCGATCCCTTTTCAATTCACACAAGGATCAGCACCACCCCGGCCAGCATGAGGAGGCTGCCCAAAAGCCTTTGGCCGATGCGGGACTCGTGGAAAAACAACCATCCAAGAACCACGCTGAGGACCAGGCTCAGCCGCTTCACGGAGATCATGTATGAAACCAGAATGAGGGAAATGGCGTGGAAGTGAAAAAACGCCATGAGGGCCTGACTGGCTCCGATGAGAAGGAACACAGCCCATCCGGACCGGATCTGCCCCGGTCGGACTCCCCCCCATCGCAACAGAGGCAGAAAGGCGACGGAAAGAACCGGCAGGTAGACCGCGGCCATGAAAGAAGCACTCGAATGCTGAACGGCCATTTTCCCGAGGTTCGACGTGACGCTGTAAACCAGGGCAACGCCGATCATCAGGCGTGAACCTTTCTCTTTCCATACGGCCCTCAAAGGCTCCAGGATCCCCTGACGGGACAGGTGAACATGGAGCAGGTACGCGCCCAACCCGATGAGAAAAATTCCGGCCAGACCTGACCCGTCCGGCCGTTCGCCTAGGAGAACGAAGGAAGTTACGATCGTGAAAACCGGGGTCAACGCAAGAAACGGCACGGTCAGCGAAAGGGGGGAGGCCTGGAGGGCGTTCATGTAAAGCCAAACGGCGAGAATCTCCAGCGGCACAAGGCATGCCAATAGAATCCAAAACATCCGGTCCACGGCCGGAAGATCCACGAAAAGCAAAGTCGCCAGCAGAAAGGGCGTAGCGCCAGCGAACCGCGCCCAAGCGATCACGAGGGCAGTGTGCCGCTCAAGGGCCTTCTTGCAAAGAGCGTCCGACGTTGACGCAAACAAGGCGGCGGCCAAGGCGTAAAAGAATCCCGGCATGGGGCGACCGAGCTTTCGGGGTGTGACGCGTTGGCCCGGAGGATCTCTTGTCGCTCAGGGTCTGACGCAGAGGATCGTTCTTGCGGCCGCGGCCGGCCGAACCCGAAGATTCCTGCCCTGGAAACCAAGGGCTGGACGGTTTCCACTTTGTAACCGGCGGGTCACCGTACTGGAATCCTGCTTTGCTTGTCAAGGAAAGTCGGGGCGATCGAATCAGCATCAATAGTTGGTAAGAGAACGGTGGAAAGGAGCGGCCTTGACGAATCTTGATCTCCGCTCCTACACTGGCAGGGGCTGGCATAGACGGCGGAACCCCTTTTTGACCAGATCAGTTCAGCAGCCCGGGCCACCGGCTCGTTGTGGCACGCCCCTTGCTTCCGAAAAGTGTCCACCGGGCCGTGGAACCGCGCTCCGCGGTCCTTTCCGCGTTCCCCAGAACCTGGGAGGGTGAACATGCACAACACGGGATTGCGAATCCTTTTTTCCACGTTGGCGCTTGCGGCGCTTCTCTTTCTCCTGTCGTCCTTGGCCGGGCCGGCATGGTCCTCCCCAATCACCGAAACCCAGAAAGGCAACGTGGTGCGTCTGCCGGAGGGCGCATACGAGGTCAAAGAACCGCTCTTGTACCAGGTTCAGCGGGGAGACGATCTCCACTGGCTGGCCGCAAAGTTCTACGGCGACGCGCGGCAGTGGGTGAAGATCTACGAAGCCAACCGGTCGGCCATTGCAAACCCGAACCGTCTTCAGATCGGCCAGACCCTGACGATTCCGGCCCACGTCACGGCCCGCTAGCGGGTGCCGGATACCGCCGGAGCCAAAAACATTCCTGTTCGCCCCTCAGACTCACGGACCCCTGCAATGAAAAACCGGGAACCCGGCGGAAGACCCGAGCACATCGGAACCATCCTCCAGGCCATCCTCGAACAGCCCGAAATGGCCCGCCAGAGCCAGGCCCATGCGGCCTTGCAAGTCTGGGAAACCGTCGTCGGCCTAGAGCTGTCCAGGCACTGCAGAGCCCGGGCCGTCGCCCTCGACCAGGGCACGATGATCGTGGAAGTGGAGCATTCGGCGTGGATGCACTATCTGCAGATGCAGGAGGAGACCCTGCGAGAGAAGATCAACAGCGCCATCGGCCACCCTTTGATCCAAAGGATCCGTTTCCGCCTCGGGGATGGACCCGACTCCTGAGCACGCCAGCGTCGCGCCCTCAGGAATGCCAGAGGAACATCCTGCGGACCTCCTCGGTATAGCCTCCGGTTTCTTCCTCCAGATACAGCGGGATGTCGACCAACAGGGATTCTCTCCCTCTGCGCACACCCTCAACGAGAACCCATTTGGCCCTTTCGCCGACTCTCGGGTAGACTGGCCGCAGGTACTTAGGCTCAAGGGCGTGTTGCCGCATGCGGGAGAGGAGTTCGACAGAGCGGGCCGCCGGATAAATGAGAAAGGCTTTTCCTGAGGGTTTCAATAAGTAGGCCATCACGGCGCAGATCTCGGCCAGAGAGGCGGCGATTTCATGCCGGGCGAGAGCCTTTTGAGGGTCTGGATTGACCCTGCCCGCGGCCAAGGGTCGATAAGGGGGATTGCAGGTCATCCAGTCGAACGAGCCGGAAGCGAAAGACTTCGGAAGATTCTTGAGGTCCTCATGGAGAATCCGGATTCGGTCCTCCAACCCGTGGAGGCGCATGTTGCGCTCGGCCAGGTCGGCCAGGCTCTCCTGGATTTCCACCCCGTACCCACGCAGGCCGTGCTCCCGCCGGGCCAAAAGAATGGGCACGATCCCGCAGCCGCATCCCAGATCCATGTACCCGAACCGGCCCGGACTGCGCGGCCTGGCTCGCCTGAGCGCGGCCAGATACGCCAGAAGAATAGCATCGATCGAAAACCGATACCCGTGGCGTTTCTGGAGAATAAAGCCCTGGTTCAGAAGAAGGCGTTCAAGAGTCTCGTCCTCCTTCCGCAGAGCGTGCCCGAGAGCGGCTTGGTCTTCGTCGGGAGGTCCGCCGCCGCCCATACGACAGAAGTCGGCGCTGGCCGCGCCTTTGTCATCGGCCGATCCCGGTCCCCGTTTCATCCCGCCCTTTCCCCAACCGCCGACATCCGGCGGAAAACGAGCCCCGTGAGAAGCTTGGGGTAGAAAAAGGTCGTTTTCGGCGGCATCCGGATGCCCTGAGAGGCCAGATCCATAATGGAGCGGATCGGCGGAGGGCCCAAAAGAAAGGCGGCCTGGGCCTCTGGGCCGGCTCCCAAAGTCTCGAGAGCGGCTTCTTCCCCCTTCACGTACCGCAGGTATCCGCCTGTATCCTGGTCCTGGCGGCTCATGCCGAGCACCCTGCCCAGGAGAACCTCGTGAAGGACAGCCACGTCCAGAGAACGCAGAAGAGGATGCGTATCGGTCGGGAAGAGTTCGGAAGAGGACGCAGCGCCGGTCCTCAGGGAAAACTGCCAGCCTTCCCGCCGCCCTGGAAGGAAACAACGGATCCGCGGCTTTCCGTCATCTCCCCCCTGCCTCGTCTGGGCGGTCATGACCCGGCCGTCCCGGACGATGTCGCCCGGCGTCGGCCAAGGGATCGCCTGGATATCGAAGAATTTCTCCGCTCTGGAAAAGAACGACTGGGCATCCCAAAAGGGGTAACCCCAGAGAATTCTGTGAGTGGGATAGACCCGCAACCCCGGATCTTCGCTTCCCGTAAGATAGACCAAGACGTAATCCCAGGGCCTGGGCCTGCTCGCTCCAGGCTCGAGCGCCGTGCGCCAAGCGCGATAGGCGAGAGCGGTCTCGTACCTGTGGTGGCCATCGGCAATGAAGAGATCCCTTTCAGAAAAAAAGGACTCGATTCGTCTGTGAACAACGGGATCTCCCAAAAAAAAGAGCCGCCGCCTCACTCCGTCCCGTCCCAGAGCCTCCCCGCAAGCACAGTTCAGAGGAGGCGTCTCCAGGATCTCTCGCAGGGCCCCTGAGGAATCCTGATCCTGATAAAGAACAAAAATCTGACTGAGATTCGCGGCCGTGGCCTTCATGAGGGCCAGACGGTCCTCCTTCGGGCCGGGATGGGTCGCCTCGTGGAGTCGCACGCCCCTCTGGCCCGACTCCTCGTCGAGGCGAAGCAGGGCGATGAGTCCTCGGCGCACGACGAGCGTACCCTCGCCTTCCTGAAATTCTTCCTCGAGAAGATAATACCCCGCCTCCCTCTCCTCGATCAGAATCCCCTCCCGAAGCCATTCATCCAAGAGCCGGGCGGCCCGGCTGTATCGGTTCTCACCCTCCGAGTCGTCCTTCGACGACTTGCCAAGGTCGAGGCGAATGGCGTTCCATGGATGAAGGGAGTAGTAAAAATCCTGCTCGGCCGGATCGATAACGTCGTAAGGCGGGCAGGCCACCAGCGAAAGATCCTGGATCCTTTCTGGGTTGTACCGGATTCCTCGAAAAGGTCTAACCTCCACCATGCCGGGCTCCTCTGCTGCCTCCGCTGGCTCCCTAGCCCGCAGTGTCCGATGGGCTGTCCGGCTCCGGGCCGAAGCGGTCTCGCCTGGGTTCGAGGTGAATGCGTCGTTCGGCCAAGGCCTCTTGGTAGGACCCGCTCTTCAGCCTGACTTCACCGGTGGGGAACACGACCACGGCCGCCTCGCCCTCCACAGGACAGACGGCCTCGCACATTCCGCACCCGTTGCACCGGCTCTCGTCCATGACCGGCCTTTTGTGCCCCTCGACAACCTCGAACACGATGGCGTTGTAGGGGCAGGCCTCATCGCACAGCAGGCAGAGGCGGTTCTCGGCCCAGGCCACGCACCGCAGCCTGTCCAAGACAGCGGTGCCGACCTTGGCGTGCTGCCGTTCGATCAGCGGGAGTTCGCGAATCGCACCGGTGGGACAGACCTTGCCGCAGAGATTGCAAGACTGCTCGCAGCCGGCAGTCCTCATCCGGTGGACCGGGGTTCCCCAGGCGATCAGCCCTCCTTCGGCCCCTGACGCCTGCAACGTGCGGGTCGGGCAGACCCGAAGACAAGCCCCGCAGCGCACGCAGGCCGCGAGGAAGTCCGCCTCGGGGATCGCCCCCGGAGGCCGGAGCCGGCGGTCGGACTTCTTGATAACACGGGGGTCGAGCCTTGTCAAAAGGAGGGCCAAGCCCCCGAGTCCTGCCGCCAGGAGAAACCCTCTCCTGCGCGGGTTCTGGAGAAGCTTTCCCTTTGCCGGTGTGCGACCGTTCCCAAAGGAAAACGAGATCGCCTCGACCGGGCACACGTCCTGACAGGAACGGCAGTGCACGCAAAGGGTGAAACGAGTCTGAATCGGCTCGACCGGCACCGCACCCATCGGGCAGGCTGAGACGCACCGGCCGCACTTTATGCAAGAGGGAGCCACCCGCCTTCCGAACCAGGAGACCCTTGCCGGAAGCGCGAGCAGAACGCCCAAAGGGCAAAGGAAACGGCACCAAAAGCGCGGCGCGATCCCGTTCAGGCCCAGAAAGGCGGCGAACAGGACGAGGCTTGCCACGCCGGTCGCGGCGCCCGGCTGCGCAAAACCAAGATAGGCGACCCCGTACCAGCCAACCTGCTCCGCAACAGGGCGAAAAAGATTAAGAAGGCCGTTTGCGACCCATACACCGGCGGGGAACACGACGATGGCCAGCAAGCGGAAAAGATGGGGCAGCGGATCCAGAAGAGCCGGAAGTCCGTTCCGCAGAACCCAGCCCAGCAGAAAGACCGCGAGCACGGCCCACGGGATGGAATCCAACCAGGCCGGAAGAGGCGTGGCCACGCCTGTCAATCTCTCATCCTTGGATCCGGCCGGCCTGGACTCGATGGCAGCACTTTCGGAGGCGCGCCCTTGCCCGGCCGGGACAACAAGCCTTGTTCGTGGGCCGAACAGATCCACCAGGAATCCGAAGGGGCACACGTAGCCGCAGAAAAGCCTTCCAAAGAGCAGAGCGGCGACCAGCAGAATGCCCGCAAGCGCGAGGGCATGGCGTGTGCCGAAGGCCGAAAAGAGAGCCACGAGGGGGTCCAGGTCCAAGAAGAGGCGGTACGGGACAGCGGGCCGCAGCGGATGGGCCATGGCCAGGAACAAGAGAACAAAGGCGAGGAACAAGGCGACCTGTATAGGCCTTCTCAACTTTGCAGCCCGCGAACGAGCAGCCCTTGGAGAAGACCTGCCGCCCTTCACGATGGAGGCACCTCGCGGAAGACCAGATCGATCCGGTCAAGATCGATCTCGCCCAGTCCCCTTTCGTGGCAGGCCACCAGATGCCCGACCTCAACCGGAGAGATGACCTTCCCGTACCACCTCGCCTTGCTGACGCCCACAGCGTCCACGGCGACCGGGTCTGTCCCGCCGATCAGACACCCCAACTCTTCCACCGGCCCGGGCCCGAGAGGGCCCCCTGCGGTCAAAACCCGCGTCCCGTCCAGAATGGTGAGGGCCGCACGGATGACGGTATTGAGATCGCCTATGGCCTGGTCCAGATCCATCCGACCGTGAAAGCTTTTCCGGTCCCAGATGAGCCCCATGGCGCCCTTGGTACCCAAGGAAACCGTCGTGGCCCCATGGGACTTCATGCGGGGCAGGTTGATAAGGAGATCGGACTGAAGCAGGGCTCGAAGCACTCTGACCTCCTTGAGTTCCCGGGTGCCCGACAGAGGGACGGGTTCGAACATGCCCTCCTCGGAAGCGCCAAGAAGGTGCACGCCCTTCAACCCGGCGCAAGCTTCCTGCATGCCCGTCTTCTCGAGGCACAGGGGCACGGATCGCAAGGGATGATCGGCGACGAAGACCCGCTTTGCCCCGGCTTTCAAACAGTTCTCGGCCAGGGCCCGCACGATCCGAGGGTCCGTGGTTGTGGCCATCTCCGGGGGGTTTGGAAAGCTCATGTTGGGCTTGAGGAGAACCGTGCTTCCTTTTTTTACGAAGCGCTCAATCCCGCCCAGTTCTCTCAGCAGGATCTCCAGCGCGGCCTCAGGAGAACCATGGACTTGGACAACGAGCGGCCGGCCTCCCTCCGCCTTCGCCGGCCGGCTGAAAACCGGACCTGGAAGCAAAGCCGAGACACCGAGGGCAAGGGAACCTTTCAGCAGCTCCCGTCTCGAGAACCGGTTCATGGAGACAAACCCCCTTCGCTGCCTACAAGGCCGGGTGAGCCGCCGAATTCCGAGGCGAGCAGGCGCAGCAGAGCCTCTCGGCTGGCCCGATCCCCGTAGAGTCTCACTTCCAGGACGACCCCGCCTGTCCAGAAGAACGCCTGGGACAGGGCCGGATCGGATCTGTCGCAGGAACGCGGGCTGCTGCGGCCTTCCTGAAACTCCCCGGCCGACCCTGGACAATTGTCTTCCCAGAACCCCCGGGCGAGCTCCTGGGCGCCGAACTCGTACCGCAAGGCCTCCGCCGAATTGCCCGTGCCGGGCCCGACGTAACACTGTATGGCCAACTTCCGGACGCCTTTCTCCCAGAGAATCTCTGCGGCGCCGTCCACGAATGCCGTCATGCCCTCCACGTCTTTGGCAACCTGGATCTGCTCGGAAGGCGCCCATCCGAGAGATGAAACTGCGGGCAGAAGGGATTCGACCCTTTCCGATCCAGGACCGGTGGATGCCGGAGTTCCCCTGATCTGTCCGTTCGCTTTCTGCTCGAGCCAGCAGGCAGGCCTGCATCCGAGCAGAAAAGGGCAGGCCAGAAAGACCCAGACCATACCCAGGCAGACAACGGTCCTGCGACGACGCGACACAGGCTACCTCCGTGGCCGCGGGTGGAGAAGCGTGCCTGAGCGTTTGTTGAAAAAGGCCGCAAATTCAGTGTATCGGCGTCCGTGAAGGGGTGTCAACGCAAAGCCTTTTGGCGAGTTCTTTACAGAAGGCCCTAAGGGGGTTATAATAAACATTGTTGTTATAGCCGGACTTGAGGTTCCGGGGAATTTCCATGAACAAGAGAAAACAGGAAAAGTTCCGAAAGCGCCTTCACCAAGAACTCGAGAGGTTGATCCAGGACGCCTCTCTCACGCTCAACGGCATGACCCACGAAAAGGCGCTTTTCCCGGACCCCACGGACCGAGCCGCCCTCGAAGCAGACCGAAATTTTCTCCTCCGAATCCGAGATCGAGAACGAAAACTCATCCTCAAGATCCGGGAAGCTCTTAACCGAATCGACGAGGGTACGTTCGGCATCTGCGAACAATGCGGAGGAGAGATCTCCGAGAGCCGTCTCATGGCCAGGCCTGTGGCAACGCTCTGCGTTGACTGCAAGCGCCTCCAAGAGCGGAGGGAGAAGCTGGCAGGTACTTGAAAAGCCTTTCGAACGGATGCGACGAGACTCGAAAGGCGATCGAATCCGCTCGGCTCTTGCCTTGCCGCCGTTTCGCGCTGGCCTTGTGTTTTTCGGATTCCTGAGATATACACTTCGAAGACGGTCTTCTTGCGGGGATGTAGCTCAGCTGGGAGAGCACCACGTTCGCAACGTGGGGGTCGGCGGTTCGAATCCGCTCATCTCCACCACGGGGGATTTCCGAGGCCGGGACGCGGAGACCCATCGGGCATCCGCGTCCGGTTCGGGATCGTCCTCCTCGTCGAAAGGCTGCCGGACTTTCGGTCCGTGTCCCCATGACCCTATCCGCCCACCCCGTAGAGATTTGCGTCCCCCTCCCGTTGGAGCACCCACTCACCTACCTCTGGCCGGAACGGCTGGGTGGCCCGCCCCATGTCGGCCAGAGGGTTCTGGTTCCCCTCGGCAGAAGAAACGTCGCAGGCTATGTGGTCGCCCCTCGAGCCAAGGCCAAGGCCGATGCCGGAAGCCACTCCGAGCTTGTCCTAAAGGAGGTTCTGGAACGGCTCGACGAAGAACCCCTGTTCGGTCCCAGAGAGCTTGCCTTCTATCAGTGGATCAGCCGGTATTACCTCAGCCCCTTGGGCGAGGTCCTGCGCACCGCTCTACCCTCCTCTTTTCATGTTCGAAGTTACGAGGCCTTGAGGATCCTCCCCCTCGGCTTGTGGGCTTTGAAGAAAGAGAGTTTCTTGACCCGCCAGGAGCATAGGATCCTGCAGACCCTCAGGCGCAGCGGCAAAACCCCTCTAAAAACCCTCCGGAAGACCACGCCCGACTTTTCCATGAGATGGGTTCGGTCCCTGGAGAGCAAAGGATTCGCAGAGTTCTGTCAGGTCTTCAGGGGGAGGCAGAAACCGCTCGAGGCCCAGGATTCTTTCGTTTGGTTCTCTCCGGAACTGGACGGGCCCTCCGCAGAGGACCTTCTCGGGCTGCTCGACCCCGAGGAAGCCAGACTTTGCCGCCGTCTCCTTGCCCACGGGCCTTGCCCGAGGTCAGAAGTGGAAAAAGACAACCCCGGGGCTGCAAAGCACCTCTCGAGCCTGCTCGAGCAGGGATTCTTGCGCGCAGGCTCCTTGCCCTTTGGAGCGATCGGGCCGCACGGTTTTGTCGCATCCGAGGAGTTCAAGCCGAAGCTCACCCGAGAGCAGGAAAGGGCTGTCCGACAGATTCTCCAGCGGCAGGCAAGGCCGGGCTTCGAGGCCTTCCTGCTGCACGGAGTCACGGGAAGTGGAAAGACCGAAGTCTATCTCAGGGTCATCGAGCGAACCCTGCAGGCCGGGCGAGACGCTCTTGTCCTGGTGCCCGAGATCGGCCTGACCCCCCAAACCGTGGCCCGGTTTGCCTCGCGCTTCCGCACCCAACTGGCCGTCCTCCACTCCGGGCTGGCCGAAAGCGAGCGTCTGGACTTCTGGTGGAAGATTCGAAAGGGGCAGATCAAGATAGCCATTGGAGCCAGATCGGCTGTGTTCGCACCGTTCCAAAACCTGGGCGTGGTGGTGGTGGACGAGGAGCACGATCCCTCGTACAAGCAGCAGGACAGGGTCCGATACAACGGCAGGGACCTGGCCCTCGTGCGGGGGAAACTGGAGCACGCTCTGGTCATTCTGGGTTCAGCGACCCCCTCCCTCGAATCCTACTACAACGCCCTCTGCGGCAAGAGCATCCTCATCGAACTCCGGGAACGGGTCGAAAAGAGGCCTTCCCCCGAGATCCAGCTTGTGGACCTGAAAGACCGGGCTGTGCGCAGAAGCCCAGGTTCGTCTCTTTCCCTGCCCTTGGAACGAGCCTTGGCGCGGACCCTGGCGGAAGGCAAAAAGAGCCTGCTGTTTCTCAATCGGCGGGGATACGCCCAGACTGTGGTCTGCCGCGACTGCGGCCATCTGTTCCGTTGTCCCAGGTGCAGCGTCACGCTCACCTATCATCTGGACCGGAGAGCGCTCTCGTGCCATTACTGCGAGTTCGACAAGCAGGTGCCGGACCGATGCCCCCAGTGCGCAACCGGGCGGATCCGTCCGCTCGGTCACGGGACGGAAAAAGTCGAGGAGGAGATCCAACATCTTTTCCCGGATGCCCGTATCGGCCGCATGGACCGGGACTCGACCCGCAGGAAGGGCTCCCACGAAGAGATCCTCAGAAGGTTCCGCTCCGAAGAGCTCGACATTCTCGTGGGCACCCAGATGATCGCCAAGGGGCACGACGTGCCCGAGGTCACCCTCGTCGGGGTGATCCTCGCGGACGTGTCTCTGGATCTACCCGATTTCAGGGCCTCGGAGAGGACCTTTCAGCTCCTTCTGCAGGTGGCGGGCAGGGCTGGCCGAGGCCCATGGCCAGGGCATGTGGTGGTGCAGACCCGCCACCCGGATCATTTTTGCCTGAAGGCCCTCCTGGCACAAGATCACAGAATGTTTTTTGAGCAGGAGCTGGCGTTTCGAAAGGCCCTGTCCTATCCGCCTTTCTGCCGCATGGTGAACATCCGGGTGAGCGGCCCAGACCAGGAGACGACCCGGGAGGCCGCTGCCCAGGTCGGTTCCCTGGCGAGATCCATGCCGCCAAACCAGGCCTGGGCATCCCAGCCTGTCGAGGTCCTCGGACCCTCTCAGGCGCCCCTGTCCCGCCTTCGAGGCCGTTTTCGCTACCACCTCTTCCTGAAAAGTTCGGACGCCCGCGGGCTCATCGAATTCACCCGGGAGCTGGTTTGCCGGGCAAGGCCTGTCTTTTCGGCTCGAAACGTAGGTCTGGAAGTGGATGTGGATCCGGTGCAGGTTCTCTGAAGCCGCCTGGGGGAGCCTTCCTCATGCCTGGACGGGTTAGTCTTCTGTCATGAAGGCGACCAAGGCGAACAGGATGAGGAGAAAGCCGCTGAAGAAGTAAAACAGAAGATACGGGCTGGAAAGCTCCAGGTCCGAGAAGAAGACGTCCTTGTTGTAAATAAAGCCCCAGTAGAAAACGAAGCAGAACGTTACGGAAAGCCCGAGCTTGAACCTGGCGAAAAGGAGGCAGAAGGTGATCAGGCCGATGAAGAGAACCATCTGGCCCAGGGGAATGGTCAGTTCCATCTCGTTTAAGATCTCCATGCGCTTGGGGCCTTCCCGCGTCGACTTCCATCTTGCTCACCCTGAGAGCCAAGCAATCCGCATACCAGGCAGCAAGCTCCGCTTCGCCGCCGTGGGTCGGATGGGACGGCAATCCCAGAAAAGCCGGTATCGCAAGTGGTTTGACCCCGGCCAAGCCTGTGTGATTACATAGGGCACTTCCTCGGTTCCGATGAGCCGGATTTTATCGAGACGAAAGACGGACACTTTTCGCCCGGACCGTGCCGGACGGGTTACAATTTTCTCGAACCGGTTTCATTTTTCGTATCTCTTGCTCGTCCTTTCGAGGGAAAAGGAGGGGGGGCCATGGGAAACGGATACATGGGAAAGGTCCTTCACGTTGACCTTTCGAGCGGGTCGTTCCGGGAAGAACAGATCGCTCCGGAAGTGTACGAGAGATTCCTGTCGGGCGCCGGGCTGGCCGCCAAGGTTCTGTTTGATACCATTCCGCCAGGAGCGGATCCCCTGGGGCCAGAGAACGTACTGGGATTCGCCTCGGGCCTTCTCACCGGAACCGGTGCATTCATGACAGGCAGGTGGATGGTGGCAGCCAAGTCCCCGCTCACCGGAGGCTACGGGGAGGCCAACTGCGGCGGAGCCTTCTCCCCGGCGATCAAGCGGTCAGGCTATGACGCGATCTTTGTCCGGGGCGTGAGCCCGAAACCCGTCTGCCTGCGCATTCTCGACGGCAAGGCCGAAATCACGGACGCCGCCCACCTCTGGGGCAAGGACGCTGTGGAAGCGGAACGACTCCTCATCGAAGAGCACGGCGGCAAACGGGTGCGAGTCGCCGTGATCGGCCAAGCCGGCGAAAGGGGAAGCAAGATCTCTGGGGTTGTTCACGACCGTGGAAGGATTGCGGCGCGCTCAGGACTCGGTGCCGTGATGGGGTCCAAACGCCTGAAGGCGGTCGTCTTGGCCGGCAAGGTACCCATCGAGGTACACGACCCGGAAAGGATCAAAGCCCTCAACGAGACGTTCATGAAATGGTTCAAGGCGGGCGAATCCTTCGAGCGGCGCGTGCCTTCGGGCTTCTTTTCCCTTATGGGCAGGTTCTTCCGGGTATCTCCTGTGGGCATGGCCCAGGACGGAGCCCTTGCGAAGATGGCCTTCCGCCAGTTCGGCACGATCGTCACCAATGTTCTCTCCTCCGAAAGCGGGGACTCCCCTGTCAAAAACTGGAAGGGAGCCGGCTATCGGGACTTCCCGATCCAGACCCACTCGGGAAACCTGGATCCGAAGCGCATCATAGCCCGACAGGTCCGCAAGTACCATTGTTTCAGCTGCCCCATGGGCTGTGGCGGGCTTTGCCGAGTGGAGTCGGGCCCCTACCCGCTCGAAGAAACCCACAAGCCCGAATACGAAACCTGTTGTTCCTTCGGGGCCCTGATCCTCAACAACGACCTCGATGCCATTTTCAAGATCAACGACATGCTCAATCGTGCGGGCATGGACACCATCTCGGCCGGCGTTACCGTGGCCTTCGCAATGGAGTGCTACGAAAACGGCATCCTGAGCCGCCAGGATCTGGACGGCATCGACTTGAGCTGGGGCAACGCCCCTGGAGTCGTCCGGCTGGTCCAGAAAATGATCGATCGGGAGGGCATCGGCGACGTGCTCGCCGACGGCGTGAGGGAGGCTTCCCGGAGGATCGGAAAGGGCAGCGAACGGTTCGCCATGCATGCGGGAGGCCAGGAGCTGCCCATGCACGACGCCCGGTTCGATCCCGGACTTCTGGTGGCTTACGAGCTCGAACCCACGCCCGGACGGCACACGAACGTCTGCTACCAATGGACCGAACTGTTCGCCATGCACAAGATCTTCCCGGGCCTGCCCAAACCGCCCCAGTTTTACCGGATCCGGGAGAAATACAATCCTGCCGGCAAGGAAGTGCTCATGGCGGCCGGAAGCAAGTACGTGCAAGCCGCCAACGGGCTTGGAGCCTGTCTATTCGGTCTCTACCTGTCCGCGCGGCTCCCGCTTTTTGAATACGCGAACGCCGCCACGGGCTGGACCTTCGCGCCCCGGGATTATCTCGAGATCGGCGAGCGAATCCAGGCCGTGCGCCAGGGGTTCAACGGGCGCGAGGGACTCAAGCCGATTCAGGATTTCTCCATGAATCCCAGGGCCGCTGGCCATCCCCCTCTTGCGTACGGCCCCCTGAAAGGGGTCAGCCTCGATCGGCAAAGGCTCAACAGGGACTTCTGCCGCGCCATGGGCTGGGACGAGGGAACCGGGTTGCCCACGAAGGCCCGGCTCGACGCCCTTGGGCTGGCGGAAGTATCCCGCGCTCTGTACGGCTGATGTGGCGATCCGCCTTTGCAAGGAATCGACCGGATCCTCCGAGAGCACACCGGAGGGCGATACCGGTTTTTCTCGTGCTGGGACTCTGTCTAGCTTCCTCGACCCAAGCCGTGGCGGGCCAAAGCCAGGCCATCCTCTTCGTCCCGGACCGGACGGCCGATCCAGGGAAGGAAACATTCGCCGAAGCCATCTTGCTTCGAAAGGGCATCCTTGGACTGCTCTCGGGCGGGATCCAGGGAGAGACGCTGCTTTTTCTGGATGCGTCAGGTTGCCCCCTCGCCCGGAAGCTGACCGATCCGTCGGGCATGGCCAGGACGGCCCTGCGAGCGCCCTCCTCAGGCCTTGTCAGCATCCGGGTCGAACTCGTCGAAAACCCTCGCTTCAAAGCCGAGCCCGACACTGGACGGATCTTTGTTTGGAACAACACCCGGCCGCCCTTTTTCGTGTGCGTGGAAGGCGGCCTCCTCCGACAACCGGCCGGGCCATCCTCGATCCTCCCATCCTGGAAACAAGGGGACGAACTGCCGGGTTCTCGGGAAACGCTGCATCGCCTCTGCCCGGCTTTTGACCTGGCCTACCTGACCCGGGCACCTCGATTCGAATATCCATCGGTGCGCAGGTGGATCAAAGAACAGGGGTTCCCCGAGGCCCCTGTCCTTGTTCTTGGCCCGTTTCCTGGGCTTCAACAGCAGACGCCTCCCTCGGCCGAGCAGATGCGAGTCCTGCAGTCCCTCTGGAAGAACCGGCGAAAGCCGGCCTATCTGGTAACCGCAGACCGAGCCTTCGCGCAAGCCGCGGCCGAAGGCGGCTTTGTTACATACCTGCTTGTTTCCGAACCGGTCGGCCCTTCGGAGACCGGAGAGGAGCCGGCAGGAAGCGGCGACGGAAACCGTCCGATGCGCATTCGAGGGTGGGAGGGGCTGGATCCCGGCCATCGCACCCCAGGAGAAACAAAACGCGGGACGTCGGAACAGGAGAAAGAAAAAGAGAGGAAACGGCCATGAAGAGCCTCAAAGAGATTCTCCAGGAGCCCCAGGTCTATCCCCGCATCATCGAGGACTGTCTGAACGTTCTGGACGAGGAGGTCTCCAAGAAATCCGGGCTGACCGGCATGGCCATCAAAGGAGCTTACAAGGTCCTGAAAGGCGTCCAGAACGGTCGAATTCTGCGCAAGGCCGTCGAAACGCTCCTTCCCGAGTTCGTGGAAAAACTCGAACCCCACTATCTCAAGTATAGCCAAGGGAAGGATCCGGGCTCCTGGGAAGCCTTCCTCAGGCCCCAGTACGAAACCATTGCCCACGAGCTTCTGGAAGTGACCGACGCCAGAGTGAACAGAACGCAAGAGCGGGCTCTGCGCAGCGCCTACGAAAAGCTCCGGCCCCGGGCTCACAGGGAAGTCGTAGCCTCCCTGCCTGCCTTGGCCAGGATGATGGAACGATACCTTCCGAGGCTCTGAAGAACGGAGCGAAGAAGGCAAGGGCGGCGGGACGCTGTTTTTCTCAGAACGCCGTCTTCTCCTCGACGCGCAGCAATAGAAAGACTCCCAGGGCGGCAAAGAGCACGTTGGCCGCCCAGGCCGCCACAAACGGGGGCAGAAGCCCCATCTGGCCCACCGAGAGCATGGTGGCAAACAGCACCCAATACAGAAAACCGATTCCCAGGCTCGCTCCGATCCCGACCGCCATGCCGCCGTGGCGCGGCAGGCGCATCGAGAAGGGAATCCCCAGAAAGACGGTGATGAGATTGAGCACGGGAAATGCGATCTTCTTGTGGAGCTCCACGCGGTAGGGTGTGGGATCGTATCCATCGGACTCGATTTTCCTCACGTATCTTCTCAAGTCCGAGAAAGGCATTGCCTCGGCCTCTTTGACGATCTCGTGGAAGTCCTCGGGTGATTCGTCCAGGTCGATTTGCTTCTCGGCAAACCGCCGCACCGTCATCTCGCCGTCAGGACCGAAGGACCTCTCGACCACGTCGAAGAAGGTCCATTTGCCCGACTCCCACCGTCCCTTGGCCGCGTCCAGGCGACGAACAAGACGAAAGGGCTTCTCGATCTTGAGCAAGGTGAAACCCTGCATTTCGTGCCGTGCGGGCAGGAAGGAGGCGATGTTGAAGATCCCCTCCTCGCCCTTGAACCAGATTCGGTTCCGGACCGCCAGTCCTGCGGGCGTCTTGCCTTTGATGAGCACCCTGCGAACGTACTCGGATTTTTGGAAGGTCGGGGGGACGACGGTCTCGTTCAGGAAAAAGGCCCCCACGCTTATGGCGAGAGAAACCCACAACAGGGGTGCGGCGATTTTCCATACCGGGATTCCGCTCGTCCGGAACGCGATGATCTCGTTCTTCCGCGCCAGGAGGCCCAGCGTGAGCAGAACGCTCGTCAGCATCACGGCGGGCGTGATCTGGTACAGAATCAGAGGGATCTTGTAGAGAAGATAGAGCGCGATCTCGCCGGCCGTGGCGTCATGGCGGAGAAACTGATCGATGTGGTCGAACAGGTCCACCACCAGGTACAGGACCGCGCCCCCTCCCAGGCACAAAACGAAAAGACGGAAGAACTCTCGACTCAGGTACCGCGTCAGGACCGACAACCCCGCCTCCTTCGCCTCCGGTCGTCAACGGTCGCGCCGGAACAACTTTCGCACCGTTCGCTCCTGCAACTCCACAAGACGATCCTCCAACCCTTCGAGCCATCGAAAAGACTTTTCTTCCGATTTCCGCCAGAGCAGATACACGCCCAGTCCCCCCAGGATCAGATTCGGCAGCCAGGCGCCCAGGCTCGCCGGAACGCCCACGGCCCGGACCAGGCCGCTACCCCCTTTGAGCAGAACGAAGTACGCCAGCACCACCGCGATGCTCAAGGTGAAGCCCGTGTACTTCGCCGCCCGAGGCGAGACCAGAGCCAGAGGGATCCCAAGCACGCAGAAGACAATCGAACCAAAAGGAAGGGCTAAACGCTGATGGTAGGAAATCCAATATTTCGAGGCGTCCTGCCCGGACCGGGCCCGTCTGCGAGCTTCATCGCGTAGCTCGCCCAGAGTGAGTTCCTCCACTTTCTTCGATCGTTCCTCCCGTGGCGCGAGCATGGCCGCCGCGTCCAAGCGTACCCTGTAGGTTTCGAAGGTCGCGATCTGATACAAGTCCCGGTCCGCGACACTCCTGTGCAACGTTCCCTGCTCCAATTCCAGCGTGAGCATGCCCGCATCGGGATCGCCGTAAATCCGGCCCCGCTTGGCCAGATAGTACATGGCGCCTTCAGGGAAATTTTCGTCGGCGAGGAAAACCCCTTCCAGTTCCCCCCTGTCGGGGTTCAGATGCTCGACATAAAGCACGAAGCCCGGAAATTCATCGAAAAAAACCCTTTCCTTCAACCCCAGAAACAGGTTCTTTCCCGCCACCGAAAAAACGAGCTGTTGAAAGGCGCCCATGGAACGAGGCGCGGCCCACGACGTCAGAAACAGACACAGGGCGAAGACAACAACGCCGAGGGAAAACACCGGGGGAAGCAGCCGGTAGAGGCCCACGCCGCAGGCTTTCAGAGCATCGAGTTCATTGTCGCCTTGAAGCCGGCTGAAGGCCATGAGAACGCCCAGCAAGAGAGCGGTGGGCAGGGTGAGAACGAGGAAATTCGGCAGCAAACATCCGAAGATCTTGGCCACGTCGGAAAGGGGCAGGCCTTTCTGGACGATCCAGTCGACGATCCGCATGATCTTGTCCATGAGAAGCACGAACGTGAAGACTAGAAGCCCCAAGCCGAAGGGCGGGAGGAGTTCCCGAAGGACGTATAGATCCAGTAGGCGCTTCATGACCCCCTTTCACCCGCATCCATCAGGCTTCGCGTCCGTGCGGACCGCCCGGGGTGTTGGTTCACCGTTACCACAGGCACCTCAACCGATCAAGTCAAGCTCCGGAGCCGGCAAAGCGGGCCTCCCTCCGCCTCGACAGAACCGCCCCTTTCCCCTATCCTATCGCCTGCGAGGGACGCACCGCGCTTCCCTGAAAAAGGTCGAAACCCCTCCTGAGGAGCACCGGCGAAAATGGCCTCTGACACGATGGCAGCTCTCTGCGTCGCCCACATCGACGCGGAGACTGCCTTTTCTGGAGGAGAAGTACAGGTCTTTCTCCTCATCGAGGGATTGCGCGCCCGGGGGCACCAAAACGTTCTCTTGTGCCCGCCCCGGTCCCGATGCGTCCTCGAGGCTCATGCCATCGGCATTCCTTGCCGGGAGGTCGGCATGCGCAACGATGTGGACCTGGCTGCGGTCGTCTCTCTTTTTCGAACTCTCAGACGCATTCGGCCCGACATCGTCCACCTTCACACAGGCCGGGCCACATGGCTCGGCGGAATCGCCTCGCGCCTCGCCGGAATTCCGGCGGTGACGACCCGCAGAATGGACCGGCCCGTTCGAAGAGGAATCCAAACCCGGCTGATTTACGGGCACCTCGTCCAGAGAGTGGCGGCGATTTCCGATGCCGTTGCGGACCGACTGATCTCTGGAGGCGTTCCCCCGGAGAAAATCGAGATTATCCGCAGCTCCATCGATCCGACCCGTCTCGTCCCTGATCGCGGCAGGGCCGAAGTCCGGGCTCTGCTTGGCGTAGGGCCCCGCGAACCGGTCCTGCTCACTCTGGCCGTTTTGGCCCGGCGGAAAGGAATCGACGTGTTGCTGAGCAGCCTGGCGCATCTTCGCGCCAGAGGGTTTGAGCCCTTCCTCTGGGTCGCCGGGGAAGGACCTGAACGGAGCGCTCTCGAACGACAGGCCGAAGAACTCGGGCTTACCGCTCGCGTCCGCTTCCTCGGGCACCGGCCGGACAAGGCCGATCTTCTGGCCGCCTGCGACGCCGCCGTCCTTCCGTCCCGCATGGAAGGGCTCGGCGTTGCGGCCCTCGAGGCCATGGCGGCCGGCCGAGCGGTCGTGGCCAGTTCGGTAGGAGGATTGCGGGAGGTTGTCCGCCACGGCGAAACAGGCTTTCTCGTCCCCCCCGAAGACCCAAAGGCGCTTGCGGAGGCTCTGTTCAGGCTCTTCGAGGACGAAAAACTCAGAACGAAGATGGGCGAAGCAGGCGCAAACCGCGCGGTTCGAGAATTTCACGCCAGCCAGATGGTGGCTTCGTACGAGCAGCTCTACACGTCCGTCCTCGCCACACGCAAGAGCCAGTAGTCTGCAAGCGCGACTTACAGGACCCGGGTCCCGTCCGCGTTCCAACCTGGCCGCGTTCCGTGGTTCCCAAGATACGCGCTCCCCCACCTATGCGAAAGCCCGAACGTCCGTCGAGCAGTCCGTTGCCCGCGCCTTAGACTGCCAGAAGGGGCAGATAGACTTCCTTAAGCATCCTTTCGGCCATTAAGCGCCATCCGTACCGGCGGGCGGCCTCCTGCCTGGCGGCCTTGTCCGCGGCCGTGTCCGACCGGCCGAGAAGATCGACCAGAGCGGCCGCCATTTCCTCGGGGCTGAGCGGATTCACCTTCCTTGTAACCTCTGCCGCTATCTCGGCCGACGCGGACACATTCGATGTGAGAACCGGTGTGCCGCAGGCCAGGGCTTCCAAAATGGGAAGCCCGAACCCTTCGTACAGAGTGGTGAAGAAGAACAACCTGGCCCCGGAATAAAGGGCCGGCAGATCCTCGTCGGCCACGTATCCAAGGAACCGGATCCGGTCATCGCCGCGGTTCGACCGAACGCACTCCACCACCTCCTCGTCCCCGAGGCAGAGCTTACCCGCCAGGACGAACTGAACACCTCCGCCGACGGCCCGCATGGCCTGACGAAAGGCCTCGATCATCCGCACGACATTCTTTCTCCGAGACAGGTCGCCGACGTAAAGCACATAATCCGGGCCCATGTCATACTTCTTCCGTACTCTCGACACCTCAGGGGCCGCCCTGGGGGAAAACCGACTGTCCACGCCCTCCGGAATCACGCAGATTCTCGGTTCCGCCTCCGGGAAGAAGCGAAGGAAATCTCTTCGAGTGGACTCGGACACGCAGACAATCCGGTGCGCCCGTCTGGCGATGTCCCGATACCGGGCGATCTTGGTGTTGCGGAACTTCTCACCCGCGAACCCTTCAGAAAGCAGAACCAGCAAATCGTGCACCGTCGCCACCATCCTCGGCCCCGAAAGCCTGGGCAAGCGCGCGTCCGGCCCGTGGAACACATCGATGCCCCGGCCCGGGGGAAAAGGTTCCTGGAAGAACCGCACCCGAGCGTTCTTCGCGGCAGGCCGGTAAAGATGCCTGAATTCCTTGAGGCGTGAGAGGCGATAGCAGACCCAGTATTCATTCTCCTGATCGATCTCCTTTAGGTGCTCGATCAGGCTCTGGATGTAACGGGCGATTCCGGTCCGATGGGGCACCGCAGCCGAGGTGGCGTCAATGGCGATCCTCACCGGTTCCGCTCTCCACCTGGTGCAACTCATACAATTTGGCGTACTTGACGAATTCGTGGAACGCCGAAAGAACAGAGGCGATCAGCCCGGGCACGCCGTCCAAAAACCCCCTCTTGAGCACATAAAGTTTCAAGAACATGACCCAGGGGCTTCCGAGCAGCCGATGCATGGGAAAGCGCCTCCCTTGGAGCCGGTCCTGTCGTGCGCTCAGGGATGTGTAACGCTGGAGCGCTTCGAGGTGGGCATGCACGCTCCGAAACGAGTAATGGAACAGCGGGTGTCTCAGCTTTCCGCAGGGCCCGTCCAGAAGCACCGTCTCATGGACATCTTGCTCCTTCCAGCGCGCCCGGTCCTTTCGGAAGAGCCGAACCTTGTAGTCCGGATACCAGCAGTGGCGCAAAAACCGCCCGAGGTACCAAGTCATCCGAGGCAGGGCAAAGCCCGACACCTGAATTTCCCCTTCGAGAACGGACCGGATCTCTTGGGCCAGCTCCGGACTGACCACCTCGTCGGCGTCCAGGCTCAACACCCAGGGAAAGGTGGCGCGATCGAGGGCCAGGTTTTTCTGCTTCCCGTACCCGAGCCAAGGATGCTGGAACACCCTGTCCGTGAACCGCCGCGCGATCTCGACGGTTCGGTCCTGGGAGAAGGAGTCCACCACCACGATTTCGTCGGCCCAGGACACCGACGAAAGGCATTTGCCCAGATTCGCCTCCTCGTTGTAGGATACGACGACAATGGACAATTTGCCCATGTCCACACCTTCCCACAGGGACTCGGCCCCATGGCCTCCGAGTTTCGTGAACCCGAACGGGTCGACCCTGCGACGCAGAGCCAGTTTATCTCCCTTGAGAAAAGCCGGCAAATCATGCGAAGCCGGACAGCAGTCCGGACGGGCCTTGGCTCTCCCCAAAGGCTTCTCGTCGCCAGAACCGACCGGCTGGGCGACGTGGTGCTCTCCCTGCCGGCCGTCGAGGCCTTGCGCCGCGCCTATCCCTCGGCCGCCGTGGACCTGCTCGTCCGCCCTTACACGGCGCCCTTGGCCCGGCTCCAGCGCTCGGTTCGCCGGGTGGAGACAGACGACCTTTCAGGCCTGCGGGGCCTTCCTGCGCTCGTGTCCAGGCTCAAGCGCTCCGGCTACGACGCGGTCTTTCACCTCCACCCTTGTCCCCGTCTGGCCCTGGCCGCGGTCCTGGCTGGCATCCCGGTCCGGATCGGGACCCGGTACCGCTTCTACGCCTTTCTGTTCAACCGCAGAATCGCCCTCCACCGCGCCGCTTCGGGCCTTCACGAGAGAGATCTGAATCTCCTTCTGCTCGAAGGAGCCGGCGTTCCCACGGATGGGGTGGAAACCGGAATCGAAGTGCCGGATCCAGCCAAGCTCGAAGTCCAACGAATGCTTTGCGAGGCGGGATTGGACAAGAGCCGTCCCGTGGCGGTCCTTCATCCCGGATCCGGTGGATCTTCGCTGGCCTGGCCGCCGGACCGTTTCGCCGAGCTGGCCCGCCTGCTCACCGAAGCAGGATACCCAGTTGTTGTGACCGGGTCCTCATGGGAGAAGCCCCTCGCCCAGATCGTCCAATCCGCCACTCCTTGTGGTGCTCTGGATCTGGCGGGCCGCCTGGACCTCGTCCGACTCGCGGCGCTGCTCGAACAGGCGGACATCCTGGTGAGCAACTCAACCGGTCCCCTGCACTTGGCCGACGCCCTCGGGACGAGAGTGGTCGGCCTCTACAGCCCCTTCCTGGGGGCAACGCCCGACCGCTGGGCGCCTTACCATCAGAAGGAAAACGCGATTCTTCCCCAGGGGCCGATCTGCCCGCGCTGCAAGGGTCCCCGCTGCAGCCGGTACAACTGCCTGGCCGAAATATCTTCGCAAGCCGTCTTCGACAGGGTGCTCTCGGTCTTGGGTCAGAGCCCCAGCGCAGGCAGCGGACAGCCTCGCTCACCTCGATCCGGACCGTGAAGGCCCGCCAGAAAGAGGGCCCGCATCGAGGACAAGAAAGGCTTCCGATCAGGGGCAGAAAGGAACCCGGGGAAGAAGATCACTCAAAGGCGTGCATGTGCCTGCCCCCATCCCAGAGCAGGAAGAAATCTTTGAGGACTTTGTTTTGCTTGTAAATGTCGCGGGACTGGAGGGTTCTGGTAATGATCCCCGTGAGCCGATCGAATACCTCCCGGACCTCCCGCAGCGTGACCTCCAGGATGAACTCGGTGCTCGGGAACGGGTATTCCTGTTCCACCATGTGCTCGGCCTCCACGAGAATGTTGGCCGAGTGCATCAGAGAGGCAATCGTCTTTCGGAGTTCGATTTCGTGCGCGTTCGCCAGAATCCGGGTTGTCTGGTCCTCGGCCTTCTTGAACAGTTCGTCCCAGCAGTACTTGGCCAGGCGCAGTTCCGCAGCCACAATTTGAAAGAGTCCCTCATATTCAATTTCGGAGTGAATCCGACTCTGAGCGCGGAGGATGGCCGCAAACATGTCCTTGATGTAATGGTCCATATTCTGCCTGACATGCAGCTTCATGGGGCCATCTCCAAGCGGAAGATTCACGCCAGAGCCTGGGAGGCAAGGAAGGATGGCGATATACTAGGAAATGGGCCCAAGGGTGTCAAGGGCTCCTCGAGGACGTGGCCCTTCAAAGGCATACAAGGATCGAAAGAATCGCAGATGTCTCTTTTCTTCAAGCCCCTCTCGATCGGCCCCCTGAGCATTGAGGAGCCGGTCCTTCTGGCCCCCATGGCCGGGTACACGGACTCCTGCTTCCGCAGGATCGCCAGGGAGCACGGAGCCGGAGTCGTTTTCACCGAGATGATCAGCGCCGCCGGACTGGTCAGGCGCGCGGCTAAGACTCTCGCCCTTCTCGAGTTCGATGAGCGAGAGCAGCCCCTGGGCGTCCAGATCTTTGGTGCAGACCCGTCCGAGATGGCCGAAGGAGCCCGAATCGCCCAGGACGCTGGCGCATCCCTGATCGATATCAACATGGGTTGTCCGGCCCAGAAAGTCTGCCGCATCGGAGCCGGCGCGTCTCTGCTCCGCTCGCCTGACCGAGTTGCCCGGATCCTCGATGCGGTCCGCAGAGCAGTCTCCTGTGCCCTCACGGTCAAAATCCGACTCGGCTGGGATCCGGAACACATCACGGCCAGCCAGATCGCCAAGATCGCAGAATCCTGCGGGGTCGACGCCGTCACGCTTCACCCCCGCGTCCGGTCTCAGGGTTTCGCCGGCTTTGCCGACTGGAGCTGGGTGGCCAGGCTCAAAGCGGAAAGAAAGATTCCAATCGTGGGCAACGGCGACGTGGCAAGCGCTCCCAGAGCTTTCGAACTTCTGGCTCAGGGTGCGTGTGATGCCGTCATGATCGGTCGCGCTTCCCGGGGCAACCCATGGATCTTCTCCGGGATCCGGGCCCTTCTGCGGGGTGAACCGCCGATGTCCCCCTCGCCCGCCGAACGGTACGCCGTGATGGAGAGGCATCTTAAGGCGATCTGCGAGCGATACGCGCCGGATGCCGCTGCGAACCGGGTCCGGACTCTCTTCCCTCACTACGTCAAAGGCCTACCCGGAGCCGCGGCTTTTCGAAGGGCCCTAGGGAACTTCGAAACCAGCCGCACAGGGGAACTCCTGCACCTGCTGAGGACAATCCTCGATGCGGTATGATATCGACCAAACCGTTCGAAGCCCCTCCCCCACCCGCTCGAACTGCCACAGGTACAGAACCGCGTGGCCGGTGAGCGACACGCCGCCCATACAGACCCGGTCTCCCTCCCGCACGGAAACCCGACCGAGATCCCATTCAAGCGTGCCCGCATCTCCGTTGTAGGAAGGCTGTTTGCACCGACCCGGCTCATCCTGGATCTTTCCTCCGGAAACTCTCGCCACGATCTGGTTGAGCCTCGAGTAGTGGGGCGACACCGTGGCCTCGATCTTCCCGAAATCGGCGATGAACGCACCCTCGATTTCAGGGTCCTCTTCGGTGAGCACTGTCCCATCCGGCACGGGCTGAGGCCCGATGAGATTCACCAAAGGGCCAAGAGTCTCGAGGGGCAGCACGACGAAACGGTCCGGATCCTCTTCGTCGTCGAGGTGCCGCACCTCCCTGCCGGAAAACAGGGCCGCGGCGGTCTTGCCCGAAGACCGGACCTTTTCGATGGCTCTCAGCACGTGCACCGTCTCGGCCGAGAGCGCCTCCGAAGAGATCTCGATCCATTCCCAAGGGCGGTCAGGGAACTGGCCGGCCGGGTCTCCGGAGAAGGTTCTCTTCAGGCTGCAGGCGCAAAGATTCTCGTTCAGGATCTGCCAATCCCCGGTCGGAGGCTCGGGGCAGTTCGGACATTCCCACCATTGCACTTTCGGCTGTCCGGAATTGTCTGAGGCCACGACCCGGATGCGGAGGATTTCGCCGGCCGGCAGGGACCCTTGTCCGCTCGCATCGACCTTGGGATCGATCTCAGACAGATCCAGGCTCGGTGCCACGGCGTCCGTGGCCGGCGGGACGAATTCATAGCAAAAGGCGCTCGGAAAATCGCGCTCCAGCCCGTTGATGTCTCGGGCCACCACCTGCACAAAGTTCGGCACGCCCTTTCCCTCTTGCAAGACGTCGATCACGCCGTTCTCATCCCAGTCCGAGCAGAAGCGCAAGTTCGTGGCAAAATCGCCGGCCACGGAAAGCCATCCGGGATCATAAAAGAGGATCTTCTCGCGGTAGCCGGGGTCTCCGGCCTCTCCGGCAGGCCGGTTGGAAAGCCGAATCTGCAAAGAACGGATCTCGCCGGCATTATCCAAGACCGACCCTGACAAGACCTGCGTGGGCCCCTCTGTGGAAACCGCCTCTGTTTCTTCCTCGATTCCGTCCAGCTCGATGGTGGGCGGGAAGAGATCCTGCCGGATCCCGTCCGAGGCTTCGGTCTCTCCCCTCGGCGGCCAGAACACGAGACCAAGGGTGCGCTCGGCATATCGCCCGACGTCCTCCTTCTGGTCCGGTGCGTCGTAAGCCGAGATCGTGAAATCATATGCTGGCGCCAGGTCCAAAGGCCGGCCGGCCTCGCTCGGGTCGAAAAGCTGAAGGATCGTGTTGAACGTGCCGTCAGTGGCTTTCACGTCCAAAAAGAAGCGCTGGTTCCACTTGAAGAGGTCTTTCCGGTACCAGGTCCCTCCCAGGGCGGAGAAGGCCCTGCCGTCCGGCGCCCGTACATACAACCTGAGCAGGTCCGACCCCTGAGACCCTGCACGCAGGGCGTCGCCGGAGCGGAGCCGGCCGCTCTGATTCGGCTCCCGATAGAGCGAACGCACGAGGTCCCCGCGTCCCTCGACCGAGGTCGACAGCTTCAGGAGGCGAAAGGATTCGGACGTAGAAACGTCCTCGAACTCGGAAACCCAGATCTGAACTTCCTGCAGGACCGTGTCTCCGTCCAATTCCTGCACGAAGATCCGGTCTCCGCGCTTGAGATCCTCCGCCGGGACTGCGGGGAGATCGCACGCGTAGAAAGCGCCCGCCGGCTCGCAGGTGAACGCCACGTCCTCCGCGTCCCGCCTTTTCCCCACGAGAGTCACTGTCGGGTCCACGACCGCCGTGTTGTCCGTGATCTTTCCGGTGATGCGGATCGGGGAAGCCGGCGCATTGTCCCCGTCCGGCAGTTCAACCCAGGAACCGTCCGCTGGGTCCTGATAGGCAAGGCGGACATTGTCGATCTTGGGCGCCTGAGGGTCTCCGCATCCCGCCAGGACCGCTCCCCCAGCCAGAACCAGAAACACCCACCACGGAACCGTGCGCACGAGGCATTTCGCTCGCATCACCGCGTTGGACTCCCTTCTTCCCGCAGGAATCGCACCCTAGGCCCCCGTTTTCGGGCCCGGATCGCCCGCCATCGGCAGGCTTACATCACGTCGTCCCGGACCGAAGCCGTTTGGAACAAGGTGAACTCGGGGACGAAGAGAAGGGGAACCTTCCCGACAGGCCCGTTGCGCTGTTTCCCGACGATGAGTTCCGCCTTGCCCTTGCACTCCTGGCGATCCGGAAAGTAGAACTCCTCCCGGTACACGAACGCGATCACGTCCGCATCCTGCTCGATGGCCCCGGACTCTCTCAGATCGGCCAGGATCGGCCTCTTGTCCGTGCGGTTCTCGACCGCCCGGTTGAGCTGCGAAAGGGCGACCACGGGCAGATCCAGCTCCTTGGCGAGTTGCTTGAGAGAACGGCTGATTTCGGAGATTTCCTGCACGCGGCTCTCGGCCCTTTCTGCGCCTTGCATGAGCTGCAGATAGTCCACGATCACGAGGCCGATTTTGTGCTCCAGCTTCATCTGCCGCGCCTTGGCCCGCATTTCCCGCACGGTGATTCCCGCCGAGTCGTCGATAAAGATCGGCGCCTGGGAAAGGACGGTGGCAGCCGCCGTGAGTTCCTTCCAGTCGGACTTCTTGATGTAGCCCGCCCTGAGCTTCGACCCGTCGATCCGAGCCTCGGCGCAAAGGAGCCGAAAGGCAAGCTGCTCTTTGGACATTTCCAGAGAAAAGATGGCGACCGGAATCCCGCTCTTGACGGCCGCGTTGCGGGCGATGTTGAGTGCCAGAGCCGTCTTTCCCATGCTGGGACGGCCCGCGACAATGATCAGGTCCGACCGTTGGAGCCCGCACGTGAGACGGTCAAAGTCCACAAACCCGGTGGGAACCCCCGTGATGAGACCTTGGCTGCCGTACATGCTCTCCAGAGTCTGGAAACTGTCCTGGAGGATGGCTCTCAGGGGGAAGAATCCCTTGCGCTGCTGGCGCCGGGTGATGTCCAGGAGGGCCTGCTCGGCCTTGTCCAGAAAGTCCAGCGCATTTTCGGGCTCGTCGTACCCCTGCCGGGCAATGTCCGTGGCGGCTTCAATCACCTGGCGGAGGATCGACTTCTCCTTGACGATCCGGGCGTGGTAGAGAATGTTGGCGGCCGTGGGGACCCGATCGACCAAGGACGCCAGGTAGGTCGCGCCCCCGACATCCTGGAGCCATCCCTTGCGGGTAAGCTCATCGTTCAAAGTGATCAGGTCCACGGGCTCCCCTCTCTCCTGCAGTTCCACCATGGCCCGGAAGATCTTCCGGTGAGCTTCCCGGTAGAAGTCCTCTTCCTGGACGACTTCCAGGACCTTTAGGACAGCCTGGTTCTCGAGCAGAATGCCCCCGAGCACCGAGGCCTCAGCCTCGAGGTTCTGGGGGGGGACGCGTTCGACAAACGCCATGGACCGGCCGCAGGAGGGTCGAGTGGGAGGTCATTCCGCGACAACGTTGACCTTCACCATCCCGGTCACCTCCGGATGAAGTTTCACCGGCACGGTGTACTCACCGAGCTTCTTGATCGGCTCCTCCAGAAGGATCTTTCTGCGGTCGACCAGGATCCCATGAGACTGGAGGGCTCCTTCGATGTCCCGGGCCGTCACGGAACCGAAGAGCTTGTCCTCCTCGCCCACGCGGCGGGCGAGGGTGCACGTGACCGTCTCCAGGCGGCGGGCGAGTTCCAGAGACTCTTGGCGCTGCCTTTCGAGCCGGTTCTGAATCACTTTCTTTTGGTGCTCCACTTCCTTCAGGCTTCGTGAAGAAGCCAGAGCGGCCATGCCGCGGGGCAGAAGATAGTTCCTTCCGTACCCGTCCGAAACCGTTACGATGTCTCCGGTTTTGCCGAGCTTCGGTACGTCTTCTTTTAATATCACCTTCACGGATATCGTCCTCCCTGCGAGACGCCTTCCCCTTGCAGCCCCCAGAGGGACGGGCCGATCTCCTTGCGGGCAAGTCCACGCATCCTGAAACCGTGGATTCCTGGCTTGCCCGGAGGGCCCGTCGCCCCGATCCGGACCTAGATCTCCAGGTTCGTGTAAGGCATCAGCGCAAGATGCCTGGCCCTCTTGATGGCAAGGGTGATCTTCCTCTGGTGCCGAGCGCAGTTGCCGGAGATGCGGCGGGGAATGATCTTGCCCCTCTCTGTGATGAAATACCTCAGGTTCCGGGGATCCTTGTACTCGATCTGGGCGCTCGCGTCGGCGCAAAAGCGGCAAACCTTTTTTCGAACATAGATCCTTCGTTTTTTTCTTGGGTCTCTGGGTTTAGTCGCCATCTTCTTCATCCTCCGCCTCTTCCTCGGGCTCCTCCCCGGCAGCTTCCGTTTCGGTTTGGACCTCGGCGGCATCCTCTGTTCCGGGGGCGCCCTCGCTCGTGTGCATCGCAGAAGCTTCAGCCTCCCGGCGCTCCCGGATCGCGGCCCTCCTGGCCTCTTCTTTGGCCTGTTCCTCGGCCCGGAGCTTTTCCATGGCCTCTAAGGTGACGCGCTCTTCCTGCCTTACGGTGAGAAACCGTAAGACTGGCTCGAACATCTTCAGGTTCCTCTCGAGTTCTGACACGATACGGCTCGATCCGGCGTAATCGTACAGAATGTACTGGCCCTTGGAGAACCGGCGGATATCGTAGGCGAGCTTCCGCACGCCCCAGTCCTCCCGCTTGATCAGAACTCCACCCTCTTTCTGGATGACCCCATCCAGTCTGGCCAGCATCTCCTGTCTCCGGGCCTCTTCGACGTCCGGCTCCAGGATGAACACAGTCTCATAGCGGCGAATCCTCATCTGCACCTCCTTCTGGACTTAAGGCCCCAGCCGAAACCAGGCTGGAGCAAGGAGTATACGGGGGCAGGGCTTGAAACCCGCCCCCGAACGGTCACAGCAAAAAACTTTAGCAGTCTTGCTCCCTTCACGCAAGGGACGCGGCCGGACCCGGCGGGCCCGCCAGCCGCAGCGATCGAGTCTCTCCAAGGTCAGTGGAACCGAACCCTCACCACATCGCCGTCCTGAATCGGATAGTCCCGCCCCTCGGTGCGCACGAATCCCATCTGGCGAGCCGCTTCTTCAGAACCTGCCCGCACAAAGTCCTCGTAGCGAATCACCTCGGCCCGGATGAAACCTCTCTGCATGTCCGAGTGGATCTTGCCGGCCGCCTCCCACACCGGCGTCTGCCGTCTCACCGCCCACGCGCGTACTTCGGTGCCCACCACCGTATAAAACGTGACGAGATCGAGCAGGCGATACCCAGCTCCAACCAGGCGGTCCAGTACGGGCAGGCCCAAGCGCATCTCCTTTCGAAACGCTTCTCTCTCCTCGGCCTCGAGTTCCGCCAGTTCTCGCTCCAGCCGGGCGCAGACCGACAAAAGGAGATCGCCTGAGACGCCGAGATCCCGCTTGAGTTCCGAGACGATCCGCTCCCGAGCCTCAATCTGATCCTCGCCGATGTTCAGAACGTACAGCACAGGCCGCGCGGTCAGAAGACCGAGTTCCCGGCTCAGCGATTCCTCCTCCCGACCCCAGGGCCGGGATTGGATCAGAGGAACGCCCCTGCCCAGAAACTCTCGCATCCGATCGAGCCTCTCCACCTCCTCGCACGCCTCCCTCTGCCCCACCCTTGCCGACTTCCTGGCTCTTTCGAGCCTTCTCTCCACGATCGCCAGGTCTGCCAACAGAAGCTCGGTCTCGATGAGCCGTATGTCCCGCACCGGGTCGACCGCTCCCGGCAGGTGAGCGATCTCGCCCGTTGCAAAGAGTCGAACGACATGAACCAGAGCGTCCACAACGCGCAGATGACCCAGGAACGCGTTCCCCAGCCCCTCACCCCGGCTCGCCCCTTCCACCAGGCCGGCCACGTCTAAAAACTCTAGCCACGCGGGCGTTACCTTCTCGGGCCGAAGAATCCTTCCGAGCTCCAGAAGACGCCCGTCCGGCACCGCAACCTTGCCCCTGTTGGGCTCCACGGTGCAGAAATGATAATTGGAAGATTCGGCCTTGAGCCCGGTCAGGGCGTTGAAAACCGTGGTCTTGCCCACGTTCGGCAGGCCCACGATCCCGCACGTGAAGCCCATCTCGCTTCCCGGCCCTCCTCCGGCTGGAGGCAGCCCTGGTTCACAGAGAATGCGAAAGGGGGGCTTCCACAGCCCCCCTCCCGTTTCAAGTTTCGCGGCCCGGGTGAAAACACCGCCCAGCCGCCCGCCGTCTCAGAGCCCCGGCAAGGCGCATGAGAAAGCGCCTGCCGGGAATGCACGCGTGTTCTAGACCAAGAGCGGCGCAATGATGAGAGAAACAATGGACATCAGCTTGATCAGGATGTTCATGGCTGGGCCGGATGTATCTTTGAAGGGGTCGCCCACCGTGTCACCGATCACAGCCGCCTTGTGGCAGTCCGATCCCTTGCCGCCCAGGTTTCCGGCCTCGATATACTTCTTGGCGTTGTCCCAGGCCCCGCCTCCATTGGCCATGAGAAGGGCCAGCAAGGCGCCGCTCACCAGAACGCCCACCAGCATGCCTCCCAGCGCTTCCGGGCCCAGAAGGAACCCAATGACAAGCGGGGTGAAAACGCCGATGAGTCCGGGCGGAATCATCTGCCGGATCGCCGCCGTGGTGGTGATGCTCACCACCTTGGCCGGATCGCACTTGGCCTTGCCTTCCATGATGCCGGGGATTTCACGCCACTGCCTGCGAACTTCCTCCACCACGTCGAAGGCAATCGCCCCAACGGCCCGCATGCTCAGCGCGGCCACGACAAAGGGAACGACCCCTCCGATCAGGATTCCGACCACGACCTTGGGATTCGTGATATCGATGGCCGAGAGCTTGGCCGCCTGGGAATACGCCACAAAGAATGCAAGACCTGTCATCGCCGCGGAGCCGATGGCGAAGCCCTTTCCGATCGCGGCCGTGGTGTTTCCCAGAGCGTCCAGGCGATCGGTGATCTCCCGAACTTCCTTGCCCAGGCCGCTCATCTCCGTGATGCCGCCCGCGTTGTCCGCAGCCGGACCATAAGCGTCCACGGACATCGTCACACCCACGGTCGCCAGCATGCCGACGGCCGTGATGGCCACGCCGTAAATGCCAGCGCTCAGGAAACCGAGGTAAGTGGCCGCGCAAATGCAGAAGATCGGAAGAGCCACGCTCTCCAATCCGTAGGACATGCCGGAAATGATCACAGTGGCAGGACCGGTCTTGGAAGATTCGGCGATCTTTCGGATCGGCTTCCCGGAAGTGTAATACTCGGCAAATAGGCCCACACCGATGCCGGCCAGAAGGCCCCAGAAAATGGCCCAGAACACGCCGAGAGGAAGTCGGACGGCCAGGCAAATGATAAAGCTGAAGACCACCAAGAGCCCGGCTGCGATAAAGGTCGAATACCGGAGGGCTGTCTGAGGATTGATCCTTTTCAGAACATTCATCGAAAAGACGCCTACCAAGCTTGCAAGGAGGCCGGCCATGACCACGAGCAAAGGCATGGCCATGAGGCTCGAGCGCATCGCCTCTGTAAAGCTCCCCGTCAGCTTCCCGCCCATGGTCATCGTGGCGGCCACGGCGATCGTCGCCACGACAGCGCCCACGTAAGATTCGAAGATGTCGGCGCCCATGCCCGCGATATCGCCCACGTTGTCGCCCACCAGGTCAGCGATCACGCCCGCATTCCGCGGATCGTCTTCCGGAATTCCAGCCTCGACCTTGCCCACAAGGTCGCTTCCCACGTCAGCGCCCTTGGTGTAGATACCGCCGCCCATGCGGGCGAACAGAGCAATGGAACTTGCGCCCATGGAGTAGCCGTTGATCACGGCCGCGGTTTCAGGGTCTCCTCCAAACATAACGTAGAGCACACCCAAGCCAAGGAGCCCCAAACTCGCCACGGCAAGACCCATGATGGAGCCGCCGTAGAACGATACGAGGAGTGCCTGTTCCTGGCCCTTGCTCCGAGCTGCCTCGCTCGTTCTCACGGACGCTTCGGTTGCAGAGCGCATCCCGATGAACCCGGCGAGCATGGAACTGATCGCACCCGCAATAAAAGCAAAGGCCGTTCGGTATCCGATTTTCCAAAGCAGCAAAAGAAAGACCACAGCCACAAAGATCGCAAGGGTGGAATACTGTTTTTTGAGGAACGCCATGGCGCCCGTCTGGATGAGATGGGCGATCTCTTTCATGGTCTCGTTCCCGGCAGGCTGCTTCTTGATAAAAACATAAAGCCCTAGGGCAACCAGCAGACCCAAAACGCCTAGCCAAGCCGCATAGTTCACCATGTCAACCATCTGTTTCCTCCTTTCCTCCCGCTACAGTTCTGCCTTTCCCTGTCGGAGCCTGTCTCGTCTTCCCTTCTCCTTCTTTCTGCGGTTCTTCCCTCCTGTCCCATTGCCTCTGTATGTTGTAACGGTTCATGGCCCGCTCCGGGCCCTCCCGAACCACCGCCTCCAAAGCTTCCGCCGCAGCCGAAACCACCAGCGGCATACCTTCCATCTCCTCGGGACGGAATCGACTGAGCACATACGCCTCGGGCGTCTGCCCTTCCGCAGGACGTCCGATTCCGATCTTCAGGCGCAGAAACTCGTCCCAATCGAGTGCTGCCAGAATCGACTCCACGCCCTTGTGCCCGCCCGATCCCCCGCCCTTTCGAAGCTTCATCCGTCCGAAGGGCAGATCCAGGTCGTCGTGCACCACGACCATTCGCTCCTCACCGCCGCAGAAGGACCTCCAGATCGGACCGACCGCCTCGCCGCTGCGGTTCATGAAGGTCAAGGGCTTCACCACGAGAACGTCTTCATCACCGACCCGCCCGCGCCCGACTTCGGCCCGCCTTTTGTAGGGCTTCAAAGCGATCCCGTGCCGACGTGCAAAGGCATCGACCACCCAAAAGCCCGCGTTGTGACGGGTCAGCCGGTACGGTTCCCCTGGGTTCCCGAGCCCGACGATGATCCACACCCCTTCAGAACCTTTGAGCCAGAGGCGAACACTGAAAGCGTCATCCCGGCCAGTCGGACAGATTCTGGAAAAGGATCGCGGGGCTCCCTATCAGTCTTCCTTCTTTTCCCGCGCACCCGAAGCCGCACCCTGTGCCGAAGTCCCGGCTTCCTCGGCACCCTCCGCAGGAGCCTCAGCCACTTCCGCCTTTTCTTGCTCCGGAGCGGAAATGACCACGATCGGCTCCTTCGGATCCGTCAGGATCAGGATCTCGCCATCGACCTTCACGTCCTCCACGTGGAGAGAGTCGCCCAATTTGAGGGACGAGACATCCACCGTGAGATGGTCCGGGATGCGGGTGGGAAGGCACTTGATCTCCACGCTTCTCCGAAGTTGCTGAACGAGACCTCCGGCTCGAAGGGCCTCCACAGGTTCTCCCACGAGACGCAGGGGCACCTCCACCACGATGGCCTCATCGAGAAGGACTTCCAAGAAATCCACGTGGAGAATCCCGGCCAGGGGATGGCGCTGAATGTCTTTGAGGATCACGGTCTTGCGAGTCGCCTCCGGGCCCTGAAGGTCAAGCTGGATCAACACATTCTGGCCCGCGGCGGTGTGCAGCACCCTCTCGAGCTTCTTCTCGTCCACACTCAAAGGAAAAGCCTCTTTGCCCTTCCGATAGCACACGGCAGGGATTCGCCCCCGGGCCCGGAGTTTTCTCGCAGCCCCTTTGCCCGTTGCCGGTCTTGCCTGCGCTTCCAGTTGTTGAATTTCCATCGTTTCCTCTGTGTTCCCTTCGAATACGTTCAGGCGACCCGTCAGCCAGCCCCGAAGCAGCCCAACGCCTGACGGACTGCTCCACAAATCACTCAGATGAACAGGCCGCTTACCGATTCTCCAAAATAGGTCCGCTTGATCGCTTCGGCGAGCAACCGAGCCACCGAAAGGACTTGGATCTTGCTCGATTTCGCGACCTCTTCGCGCACAGGGATGGAATTGGTCACCACGAGCTTCTTCAAACAGGACGACTCGATCCTCTCCAAGGCCGGGCCGGAAAGGACCGCATGGCTGCAGCAGGCGTACACCTCGGTCGCGCCCGCGTTCTGCACAGCCTGGGCACCCTGCACCAGAGTTCCGGCCGTATCGACGATATCGTCGACGATAATGGCCCGGCACCCCTTCACGTTGCCGATGATGCTCAAACTCCTGGACTGATTGGGCGCGTCCCTCCGCTTGTCGATGATGGCCATGGGAACATCGAGCCGCTTCGCGAACGCGCTGGCTCTCTCCACGCCTCCGGCGTCCGGCGCAACCACAACCAGATTGTCTGAAATCTTCTCCCGGATATAGGGCAGAAGGACCGGGGTTGCGAACAGGTTGTCGACAGGAATGTTGAAGAAGCCCTGAATCTGGCCCGCATGGAGGTCCAGGCACAGAACCCGGGTCGCGCCCGCCACGGTGATCAGGTCCGCCACGAGCTTGGCCGTAATCGGCGCCCGAGGGGCTACTTTCCGGTCTTGCCGGGCGTAGCCGTAGTAAGGAATCACGGCCGCCACTGAATTGGCCGAGGCCCTTTTCAGGGCGTCCATCATGATGAGGAGCTCCATGAGGTTCGTGTTGCTTGGCTTGCAGATCGACTGCAAGACGAACACGTTGAGGCCTCGAATGTTCTCCTTGATCTCCACGGAGATCTCGCCGTCGCTGAACTTGCGGACTTCGGCATGTCCAGGCTCGATTCCCAGTTCGGCGCAGATCTCTTGGTGGAGGACGGGATTCGAGTTGCCGGAAAAAATCCGGAGTTTTCTCATCGTACTCCCCAGGCTGGAGCAAGGATCGGAGAAAAAAGAAATTTAACAGAGAAAGGCCCAAAAGTAAAGGACAGGGCCCCCTATCGACAGAAAGGGGACGATCCGGAGAAGGTGCTCAACTGCCGCGGGCGGTTTTCAGTGTGGCTGGGGTGGGAGGATTCGAACCTCCGAATGCAGGATCCAAAGTCCTGTGACTTACCGCTTGTCGACACCCCATCGGCCGTAACTCGACCCACAAAGTTCGAATATACCAACCGCCCGATCGGGTCAAGCCTCCGAGGCCGGGGGGTGGTCGCGGAGTTTCTCGAGTTCTTTCCGGTATTCCAGGAGAACCTTCTCCTCGATCATCCTTCTCGTAGCATTATTCAAGGGATGGGCAGTATCCTTGAACGTGCCGTCTTTTCGCTTTTTGCTGGGCATGGCCACGAACAGACCCGTATTCCCGTGAATGATTTTGAGGTCCCGGACCACGAAGCAGTCGTCGAAGGTGATCGTGGCGTAGGCTTTCAACCTCTCCTCGCTGACCGGGAACACCCTGACCTCCGTGATCTTCATCTCTCGGCCCCCTCGTTTCCCTGTTCTCGTGGCTTCCTTGCTGTAACGGCTCCCCCCTCCTTGCGCCTCATCTCAAAGGCTGTAGGCCGTCCTTTCCAACAGAGTTCGCCGAGGGTGTGAAACCTTCTCCCCGTCCGCGCCGCACCCACCGCCGTTCTTCCTCCGGCCCCGCACCGGCAGACATGCCAGGCACCGCTGTCGCCCTCAAGATCCGCGCCGCAAGGCTAACTGTCTTTTACTGACGAAAATCTTAAGGGGCTCCCGTGGGCGTTGTCAACAAGAATTTTGGAGGTTTTTAATAAAAGTTCGAAAGCAAGATAATGGTTTTATAAGTGTGTTGGCCAACTGCCAGCACAGGACGCAACTCCCTGCCCCTGTTGCACTCCAGGACTCCTTTTCCTATCATGACTTTGCCTTTTAGCCGTTACAGGATCTGAAGCAGTGGGACCGCCAGCGGAGAGGCAAATGGACCGCCCGTATCGATATTTGCTCACCGGGGGAGGCACGGCAGGGCATGTGTATCCTGCCCTGGCCTTGGCCGAACAGATTCGAGAACGGGAGCCCGAAGCCCAGTTCCTGTATGTGGGCGCCAGAGGTGGTGCCGAAGAGAGGGTCGTCCCCTCGGCGGGTTACGTTTTGGAAACGCTTCCAGTCCGCGGCCTTCCAGCCGGCCGGTCGATCGTTCGGCTCGCTGATGTGATGCTGCGGCTGGGGCAATCGGTTGTCCGATCCTTTGCGATCCTGTCAAGGTTCAAACCGGACGTGGTTGTGGGCACAGGAGGCTATGCGAGCTCACCGGTTCTCTTGGCCGCTCTCATCCTCCGCTTCGCGAGGCTTTGGAAAGGCGTTATCGCCCTCCACGAGCAAAACATTCTGCCCGGCCGCTTCAACCGATGGATGTCCCGGTGGGCGGATTTCACGGGGGTCGCGTTCCCGGACACAGCGTCTCTTCTCGAAGGGAAGAAAATCTTTTGGACCGGGTATCCGGTCCGAAACGCAATCCGATCGATTCCGGAGCAGGGGCTCTTGCGGGAACAGGCGCGCAAGGAATTCGACATTCCGGATCAAGCGAAAGTGGTTCTTGTCTTCGGGGGAAGCACGGGTGCCAGAACCATCAACCGGGCCGTCCTCGGCACTCTCCCTCTGCTTGTTCGGCGTACAGATCTGTATATTTTCCATGCGACCGGACACCCCCAAGGAGACTACGATCCAGAATCGGAAATCCTCGAAGCTCTTTCGCACCTGTCCGGCCACGAGGAACTCGCCCTTCGCTACCGGTGGCGCCGTTACTTCCACGACATTCAAAAATTCTATGCCATGGCGGACCTTGTCGTTTGCAGGGCCGGAGCCGGATCCATTTTCGAGGTCGCCGCTCTGGGCATACCGGCCTTGCTGGTTCCCAAGGCGGGCCTGCCCGGGGACCATCAGATCAAGAACGCACGGTTTCTGGAACGCACCGGCCTCGCCCGCATCGTATATGAGCGAAAGGATCCTCTCTCGCCTGCCACGGCTCCGGAAAAAGTGGACCCGGAAGACTTCAACCGCCTTCTGTTCACCATGATCGAGAGTCCGGCTGGGAGGCCCTTGGAGCGAAGAGAACGCAGACTGGAGATCCCCGACGGAAGCCGGCGCTTCTACGAGATTCTCGCGCACTTCCGGCAGAGAGCCTTCGGAGTCGAGACTTCGGCTCCCCCTCCTCCGACAGGACTCGAAGGCGCGACCGCTCATCGGGCGCTCTTCCGGTTGGAATGGTGGAGCCTTCAAAAGTTGCTCCTTTTCCTCGAAAGCCAGTGGACAAAATCCGTCCCGCTGACCGAAGAGGACAGGCGGTACGTCGAGTACCTGGCCGACCGACTCTTGTGCGCGCGGCGGTGGCAGGAACGGAACGCAGGCGTGAAGCTGGCCGGTCTGGTCCGGTACGAAAAACGCCTGCCCGTTCTCCTTCAGTTCATCACCGATCGGACCCCCGCTCCCCGTCTCCAGCGTCTCTTGGGCGGAGATTTCGTCCAAGTCGGCTTCATCCGGCGAAACGCAGTGCAGGCCATCCGGAGAATCCGCAGGTACGACGCCGAGGTTCGCAGGGCCTTTCTTGCCGCCTTGACAGACCCCTATTACGAAGTGCGATCCTGGGCGGCGAGAGCCATGGAATCCATGGCAGAGGAAATCGGCCCGGACCCCGAAATGGAAAGCCTCCTCCGGAGGAACCTCCGGGACCGGTGGTTCGAGGTGGTGGCCTCCTCTCTGGACGCACTGGGCCGCATCGCGAAAGATCCTTCGGTCCTTCCCGAGGTGGAGAGCCTTTTGGAGAGCAAGAACGGCAGGGTGCAGCATGCCGCTCTCCGCTGTCTGATGCATCTCATTGAAAGAGACGTGGTGCGCCTGTCGGCCGAGACGCGGCGCTGGATGAACCGGATCCCCATGCGCGGCCTGGACTTCTCGCCCCAGTTCCCGCTGAAATCCACTTGGGAGGCTTTTCAGAAAGTCCTTTCCCAGAAAAGCGCGGTCTGGGAACGGAAGGACGAGGACGTGCAAGAGTTTGAAAAACAGCGCCTGTAATGAGAAAGGCCTAAATCGGACATGTTCTATGCTCTTTACGTCTGGCTCTACGACCCGGAGGGGTTCTTCTCTTTTCTGAGGCTGTTTAACTATCTGACGAGCCGGGCCATCTTCGCGGTCATGACGTCTTTCTTTTTTGTTCTGATCGCGGGCCGCCCCATGATCCGGGCTCTTTACGAGAGAGGGCTGCGGGACACGGCCCGGCTCGAACTCTTCCCGTCAGGCGGCGATCCGAAAAAAACCGGCACGCCGACCATGGGCGGGCTGATCCTGCTTCTGGCGACCCTGGTTTCGTGCCTTCTTTGGTGCGACCTTTCGAACCGGTTCATACAGATTCTCCTGGTCGCCTCGGTCTGGTTCGCCGGACTCGGCTATTTGGACGATTCCAGAAAAATCCGCCATCAGGACAGCAGCAGGGGGCTTTCCCGAGGGAAAAAGTATGCCGGCCAGATTGTGTTCGGTCTGATGCTGAGCGCGGTCTTCCTTCACCCGGCCCTGTCGCCGGTCCCGCCCGAGATCGCGCCCAAGCTGTTTGTCCCCTTCTGGAAGTTCCCTGTGCTCGATCTTTCCTGGGGATACACCGCCGTGATCGTTCTGGCCGTCGTGTATGCCGCCAACGCCATCAATTTCGCAGACGGCATGGACGGCCTGGCCATCATGCCCTCGGCCTACGTGATCGCCGTCTACGGGGCTTTCGCCTATGTATTGGGCAACGCCAAGTACAGCCGGTACCTCATGTTCGACTACTTTCCCGGCGCAGGGGAAGTTATGATCTTCTGCGCGGTTCTGGTGGGAGCGTGCGTGGGGTTCCTCTGGTACAACAGTTACCCGGCCGAGGTCTTCATGGGCGACACAGGATCCATGTTTCTGGGTGGCACCGTCGGCACCCTGATCGTGCTGCTCAAGCAAGAGATTCTCTTCCTCATCGTGGGCGGCATCTTTCTTGCCGAGATCCTCTCGGTGGCCCTGCAGGACTGGCTCGGCATTCAGCGCATCGGCAGGAGATTTCTCTACCGTGCGCCGATCCACGACTGTTTCCAATACATGGGCCTTTCCGAAACCAAGATCACCATTCGATTCTGGATCGTCTCTGGCATTCTGGCGCTTGTCGGCCTTGCCTCCCTGAAGATTCGGTGACATGCCGGTTGCCCGTCGAGGCATCGCGTCTGAGAGTTCCCTTCTTAAGCTCTCTTTTGACCAAGCCGGTCCCACCCTTCCTGGCGGCAGTGAAGGCAACCAAGGCCGGGCTTGGTCTGTCGCCGTTGTGGCGCACGCGTTTGTCGCGCCGCATTTGCCGCGCCGTTGACACTTGGGCCTTGTGAAAGTATTTTGAGAAGTCAGGCGGCCCTGCGGGAAAGGGCTTCTTGATTGGAGCACCTAGACATGGCTGGATATCACGTTGCGGTCGTGGGCGCCACAGGGGCAGTCGGGCAGGAAATGCTCTCGATCCTTCAGGAGAGGTCTTTTCCGGTTCAGCGCCTTCGGTTGCTCGCCTCGGGCCGGTCCGCGGGAAAGCGGGTGCCGTTTGCCGGCGAGCAGATCCAGGTCGAGGAACTGACCGACAAGGCGTTCAAGGGCGTGGAAATCGCCCTGTTTTCTGCCGGCGCCGAAAGAAGCAAAACCTTCGCCCCCCTGGCGGTCAAGGCAGGAGCAGTTGTCGTGGACAACAGCTCCGCCTTCCGGATGGACCCGGATGTGCCTCTGGTGGTCCCTGAGATCAACCCCCAGGAAATCCGACGCCACCGCGGCATCATCGCCAATCCGAATTGCACGACCATCATCATGTTGATGGGAATCTATCCCCTGAGAGCGTACGGCTTGAAGAGAATCGTGGTCTCAAGTTATCAGGCTGTTTCGGGCGCTGGAGCCTGGGCGATCGAGGAACTCCGCCGACAGGTCCTCGAATGGAGCACCCACGAGGTTCGCAAGGCTCTCCTGGGCGCCGACGAGCCCTTGACCCTTAAGGCCGAGAAGTTCCCTCATCCCATTGCCTTCAATCTGATCCCCCACATCGACCAGTTCCAGCCGAACGGATATACGAAAGAAGAGATCAAATGCGTCCAGGAAACACGCAAAATTCTTGACGATCCGAACGTCCTGGTGACGGCCACAACAGTCCGAGTCCCTGTTTTTCGGTCCCACTCGGTGTCGGTCAACCTGGAGACTCACCGAGCCCTTTCTCCGGACAAGGCGCGTTCCCTCCTGCGCAAGGCCAGGGGCGTCAGAGTGTTCGATGACCCCGAAAAGAAGAAATATCCCATGCCCATGCTGGGAACCGGAAAGGATGACTGCTTGGTGGGAAGAATCCGGAGAGACGAAACCGTACCGAACGGCTTGTGGCTCTGGGTCGTCGGAGATCAGCTTCGCAAGGGAGCCGCCCTGAACGCCGTCCAGATCGCCGAGGAACTCGTGAGCAAGCCGGGCGGCAGGTGACCGCATGCCGGACAGAGCGCCGCGGCCGTTTTCGGTCCCCTTGACCCCATTGCACTGCGCGGCCAGCTAGGCTGAAAACCCGCCGCGTGGTTCCGGCCTTTGCCCCGATCCGGTCGGACCGGCTGAGGCCAGAGATCCGGCGCCTTCGAACATGGACCCTCGATCCCTCCCCAGCCTTCCAGCGCCGCCTTTTTCGAGCCAGGAGACCTTGGAACAGCTCGACTGGCCCTGGTTTGTAAACGAACTCCGCAGTCTGCTCAGGACAGCCCCTGCCCGGGAGCACCTGGAGAGTCTTGTCTGGGCCCGCGACACCAACGAAGCGCAACGGATTCTGGCCGAGGTGGAGGAAGCCAGAGCTCTTCTGCGCAAAGGGAATGCGTTCCCCCTGGGGGCGCCGCCGGACATCCGGCCTCACACCCTGCGAATCCGAAAAGGGGCGATCCTGGAACCGTCCGAACTGGCAGAAGTCGCCTCGTGGATCGAGAGCGTGGAGGCCATGCGGAGGTTCCTGGTCATCCACCGCCAGGCGGCCCCTCTGCTCCACCGCCACGCCGAACGGGCGCCCTCCCTTTCCCATCTCGTCTACGATATCCGCAGCGCTGTCTCGCCCGACGGCGAGGTCCGAGACGAGGCCAGCCCGCTCCTCAGCTCCCTGCGACAAAGGGCCCGCCGGGTCCATCGCCAGATTCAGGAAAAACTCCAGAGCTATTTGCACGCTCCCGAGTACGAGGATCTGCTGCAGGACCGCTTCTACACCCTCAAGGAGGATCGATACGTCCTGCCGGTCAAGACCCATCTGCGGAGCCGGGTCGACGGGATCGTGCTTGGCAGTTCGAACAGCGGAGCCACTCTGTTCGTTGAACCCCGGGAAATCGTGGAACTCAACAACGTCCACAAGCTGGCCCTCCTGGAGATCGACAGCGAGGTCCGCAGAATCCTGCGAGAGATCTGCGACAACCTGCTTGCCGAGGCTGACGAGCTGAGCAAGGGCGAATCCTTTCTCGCCCACCTCGATCTGATCCAGGCCCGGGCTTTGATGGCCGAGGAAACGGAGGCAACGGTTCCCGGCCTTCGTTCCGAGGAGGGGCTCCGGCTGCTCGGAGCTCGACATCCAATCCTGGTCAAGAGCAAAAGACCCGTTGTGGCGAACGACGTCGTGGTTGCGCCTCCGACGCGGACGCTGCTGATCACGGGCCCGAACACCGGCGGCAAGACATGCGTCCTGAAAATGGTCGGCCTCTTTGCTCTCATGGCCAGGGCGGCCTGCCCTTTGCCCGTGCAGGCCGGTTCCAACATTCCTTTCTTCGAACGAGTCTTCTCGGACATCGGAGACGACCAGAGCCTCCAAGAGGACCGCTCGAGCTTTTCCGGACACATCCAGCGAATCGTCCAATTCCTGGATTCTTCTCCCGGCCCGTCCAGCCTCGCCCTGCTCGACGAGATTCTGATCTCCACCGACCCGGACGAAGGGGCGTGCCTCGCGCAGGCGATTCTCGAACGGATCGCCGAAGAAGGCGGCATCACTCTTGCGACCACCCATTTCCTTTCTCTGAAGTCTCTGGCGGCCGAGGATCCTCGGTTCCAGAACGCCTCCCTTGGATTCGATCCCCGCACACTCGAACCCACCTACCGGCTCTCCCTCGGACAGCCCGGAGGGAGCCACGCTTTGCACATGGCGGCCCGACTCGGCGTGCCCGAGGCCGTCCTGGAACGGGCCCGTCGCCTGAGCGCTTCGTCGGGCCCGCGCGGCTTAGAGCCACTCCTTCTGCAGGTTGAGACGATCCGCGTCGCCCTGGAAGAGGACAGAAGAAAGTGCCTGGCTCTTCAGGCCGAGACAGAGGCCCTCAAGGAGCAGCTGGAAAAAAGCTGGACCGAGCTGAGAAGCCGGGAGAAAGAGTTGCGGGGGAAGTACAGAAAGAAGCTCGAGGCCGCCTTCCAGGAGGCCCTTCGAGAACTCGATTCCCTCAAGAAGCGCCACAGAGACAGGGCAAGTGGTTCCTCGCCGGCGAAGGCGCACCAGGAGATTGCAGAAGCCAGGCGCCGGGCCTTGTCCGACCAAGGGCCCTTCAACGAAGAGCCCGAAGAAGAGGTCGGGTCTGAACCGGCTTGGACCGACCTTGCCTGCGGAGATCTGGTTTACCTGCCTGCCCTGCGGACAGAGGCCAGAATCCTCAAGATGCCGGATCGTAAGGGATACGTCGTCGTGGAGAGCGAAGGGTTCCGGATGCGGGTCTCCCGAGACCAAGTCCGTATGGCCAGACCCAGGCCGAAGGATTCCCCTTCCGATTCCCGTTCCCGGGAGACTCGAACCGATCGGCTCGAAAACCGCGTGCAGATCCAACCCCGCCGCGCAGCGGAGAAAACCCCGGGCCTGGACCGCTGCGACCTTCGGGGCCTGACCGCGGCCGAAGCGCTCGAGCGAGCCGAGCAGCACCTCGATGCGGCCTTCCGGGAGAACGTCTCAAGAACCTGCCTGATCCACGGGCTCGGAACAGGCGTGCTCAGAAAGGCCGTCCGAGAATATCTGGCCCGGTGTCCTTATCCAATCTCCTTCAGGCCCGGATCCCCGGAAGAGGGCGGCGACGGCGTCACGATCGTCGAGATCGACCTGGCCGGCGACCGTCAGGACCCGGGTGCCTGACCGCCCCGGCCCGCATGCTGGGCCCCCTTGACCCAAGGAAAAGCCAAGGGCCCAAGGACTTGCCTCCACCCCCACCTGTCGTCAGCCCGAAAGACAAGCACACAGGACAGCAGGAGCCAGAGGGAGTCCTCCAGCAGGAGCTGCACTCCCACCTTTCTGCCCGCGGTCGTGTCGAAGCAGCCGCAGTGAATGTCGAGCCCCCGAACGAGGGCCGCCGAGACGGCAAGGAAGAACAGGAAAAAGAGCAAGGCGGCCAACAGAGCCGCTGACCGGGTCCATTGTCCGGCGAGAAGGAGAAGGCCGCACAAAAGTTCCACCCAGGGCAGGACAAGGGAGAAGAAATTCACGGCAACCGCTGGAAGGATTCGATAATTCGATACGGCTTTCGCGAACTCGGCGGGGTGAGCGATTTTCTCCAGACTCGCCGTAAGAAAAACAACGGCCAGGCTCATCCGGCAGAGCCAAAGAAGCCAAAGCTCCCAGCGGGCTCGCTCCGTCGGGCCAAGACAACCGCCCCGTTCCACGGTTTCCTCTCAGTGCGCGGTTGAAGAATCGTCTTCCTGCCTTTCGGACACGGTTGTGTCATCGCCAGCCTCGGTCTCCCTCGGATACCCCGATCGGACCCACTCCTCCCAGCCACCCTGAAACAGCCGGATGTTCCGGTAGCCGGCCTCCTTGAGGAGTTCGGCCACCTCGCGGCTGGACCCGCATCCTTCCCCGTCGCAGTAAACGACAAGGGGCGCATCCAGGGGAACGAGAGCCAGGAAGGAAGACAGCCTCTCCTCAAACCTTCCGGCATCCAGGGAAACCGCTCCTGGAATGTGTCCTTTCCGGTATTGCTCGGCCGAGCGGGCATCCACGAAGATCTCTCGGCCCTTCTCGAAGGATTGCCAGGCGTCTTCCAGGCCGATCAGGCCAACCCCTTCGATCTCGGGCAGGGGCAGAGGCCCGAACAGAGGAATCCCCTTGGGCGAAATCGCGTTCACGATGAGGGCCATGGCTGTGGCGACAAAGACAATGAGGCTGGCTTTTCGCAGCATGACAATTCCGGAACTTTTGCCGCAAAGGATCAACAATACGTTAGCAAAAAGACCCGAGGAAAAAAACGCCCAAGGTCGAGCCGGACGCTGACCAACAAGAAGCAAGGAATCTTTACTTTTCGTTCCACCTTTCTTATGATTTTTCTTGACAAGCTTCTGCCGAAAAAGGGTAAAAAGATCCAGAAGGTCCACGGAAACACACTCGGCCTCAAGCCCAGCCAGTTCAAGAGCCTGGAGCGGATCTGCCGCAGGCGCCTCCCCCTTGATGTCGTCGTAACCCCGGAACTCGCGCGTTATCTCGCCAACATATCCTGGGAGATCGGCAGGCAGATCGGACTTCTCGTCGACCGCAGGGGTTACATCCAGCAAGTGGTGGTCGGAGAAGCCAGAAAGCTCGTTCTGCCCGAGCCGAAACAGCTTCGCTCTTCGCCCGAGCGGCTCTGCGGACTGCGGTACATTCACACCCACCTCGACGACGAACCCCTCGGCCAGGAGGATCTCGCGGAACTCGCTCTCTCCCGGCTCGATTGCGTCGCGGCCATAAACGTGGATTCGCAGGGATTGCCCCGGACCGTCCAACTTGCGAACCTGGCTCCCAGGGGCGGCGCGGACAAACCGTGGCAGATTTGGGAGCCTCTGTCCGTTACAGCCCTGTCCCGCCATCCGTTTTCAGAAACCATCCGGGCAATCGAAAAGGAACTGTCCCGAGGCCCTTCAACGGCGGTCCGATCGAAGACCCCATCCGACGGGCAAAAGGTCCTTCTCGTGGGGGTCTGCACAGGGAGCCTCGCCGAGGCGGAAGAATCCATGAAAGAGCTCGAAAGCCTGGCCATCTCGTCCGGGGCCGTGGTGGTGGAGTCGGTCCTCCAGAGAAGGCCGGCCGTCCATCCCCAGTTCGTGGTCGGAGCCGGCAAGATCCAAGACCTGGCCATACAAGCTCTCCAGGCCGGAGCCGACACGATCGTGTTCGATCGGGACCTCACCGCCGCGCAAGTCCGGCACGTGACGGACCTTACAGACTTAAAAATCCTGGACCGCACCCAGCTCATTCTGCACATCTTCGCCCAGCGCGCCAAAACGCGTGACGGTAAGCTCCAAGTCGAGCTCGCCCAGCTCAGATACCGGCTCCCCCGGCTCGTCCATCGGAACACCGGCCTCTCGAGGCTTGCTGGCGGAATTGGCGGCCTGGGCCCCGGCGAGACGAAACTCGAGATCGACCGACGCAGGGTGCGGGAGCGGATCCATCGGCTGGAAAAAGAGATCGAACGCCTTCGGAAGGAAAGAGGGGTCCGCCGCGCGCAGCGAGCCCGGAGCGGGCTGCCCCTGGTTTGCATCGTCGGATACACGAACGCCGGGAAATCCACGCTGTTGAACAGCCTGACCCGCAGCCGGGTCTATACGGCCGACCGGATGTTTGCCACGCTGGATCCCTGCACACGAAGGCTTCGCCTGTCTCCGACCCGCGAGGTCCTCATCACGGACACCGTGGGATTCATCCGGGATTTGCCGCCTGATCTCATCGCCGCATTCCGGGCCACTCTCGAGGAGCTTCACGAGGCCCACGTTCTGCTCCATGTAATAGACGGATCCAGCCCCTCCTGCGAAAAACAGATTCGGGCCGTGGAAGATCTCCTGGAAGAACTCGAACTGGGGTCGGTCCCGCGGATCGCAGTATTCAACAAGGCCGATATCGCCGACCCCGGCCAACTCACGCACCTGTGCCGCAGGTACGACGGTCTGGCCGTTTCAGCCCTCGATCCCTCGACCCTTCCCCCTCTCCTGGAACGCATGACCGAGACCTTGCAAGGACCCGTCCTTGTGAGGCGAACCGAAGAGGCCCTTCGGGTGGTCTGAGAAATCCGCCATGTATTCGGGGAAGTCTCTCCGGAATCCCTTGAAGAACGTCAAAGCATCACAATGGCCCTAGGCCGTGGACCGGGCGGGCGGTGTAAAGCCCAGCAAGGGAAGCAGGTGCGCTCGAAGGTCCTCGACCGCACAGGGTCTGGGCACGATGGCTTCCACGGACAGGGTTTGAAGCTCCCGTCTTCGGGCGGGCGGCATACCGGGATCCAAGAGAAGGATCCGGATCTGCCGGGTCTCGGCTAGATTCCGCACCGCCCGGCAGAACTTGACGGCCTCGGTGCCCGTCTTTCCTGCATCGAGGATGAGAAGGTCCGGCTTGTGAATGCCTAGGAGAAGGGCGGCCTCGTAGAAGTCCTTGGCCAGAAGAACGGCGCACGCGTCCGACGCTCTTCTGAGGACCCGGCCTAGCCCCTGGCTCAGGGATCGCATCCATGGGTCCGAAACAGCCCGGTGCGGCCCCACGACGAGAATGGTCCGACTTTGCGGCCGAAAGGTGTCGGCAACCGGAATGTGGTATCGCTCCAGGAATCTTTTGAGATCTTCCTCCCGGACGCGCCTGTGGCCTCCGGGCGTTCGAAAAGAGGGCAACCTGCCGTCATCGACCCACCGGATCACGGTCCGCAGGGAAACGCGGCACACCCTGGCGAGATCCATGGTCGTATAGACTAGGTCCGTCATTATAGGAGGCCTTCCTTCCATCAAGAGCGTCCCGCCCCCCACAAAGGTTTACCCTCTCCTCTCTTTTCCTCCTTTCGTCACTTCCGTCCCTTTACTTGACTTCGGCGTCGTCGGGTGTTCAAAAACCCGCACCAGCTCGTCTCTGCGGATTTGAGGTGCCGCGACGGGCCGACCCCTGTGGGTCCATCGAACCCCCTCGCCCCGACTGCATACTTCCCCGATCCGCGAACAGGGCACGCCAGCCTTGCCCAGAGCCTCCTCGATGGGCTTTACTCCAGCCGGATCCGCTGCCACGAGCAGACAGCCCGAAGCCAAAAGCCCCAACGGGTCGAGCCCAAAAAGATCGCACACCACCCTTGTTTCAGGGTAGACGGGAATCTCTTCCATCCGAACTCGCAGGCCTACCCGCGCGGACTCTGCCAGTTCCCGCAAGGCCTGAAGGACTCCGCCCTCGGTCGGGTCGTGCAGCCCGTGCACGAACCCCGCCCCTGCCCCACAGACGATTTCAGCGTCCCGGACCACGCTGATCCCCGGGTCAAAGAGCAGCCGCGCGGCTCTTTCGGCCCATCGCCGGCCCAAGTGGCGGCGCACGACATCGGCCCGCTCCCGTGCGATCACCGCCGTGCCCTCGATCGCGGCCCCCCTGGTCAAGAGCAACACGTCGCCCGGGCGGATCCGCCTCTTGTCCACGAGTCGCTCCCGGGACACTTCTCCGAGCATTTGCCCCACGAGGATCGGCCTTTCGAGCCCCACCGTGACCTCGGTGTGGCCTCCGCACACCGTTACGCCCAGCCCGGAGCAGGATCGAGCGATCTCGTCGAACAGGGATTCGACCGCACCGGTATCGGTCCGCCCCTCGGGCAGCAGGCAGGTTACGAGAAGCCACCGAGGTCTGGCCCCAAGGCAGGCCAGATCGTTGGCATTGACGTGCACGAGGTACCAGCCGATGCGGTCTGTGGCAAAGGTGATGGGATCAGTCTTGGCGACCAGAAGCCGGTCCCCAAAATCGATCACGGCCGCATCCTCGCCGACCCGGGGACCCAGGATCACCCTGGAATCATGAGCCGGCAGACGCCCGAGAAGCCTCCGGAGGAACCCGGTCGAGAGTTTTCCGGCCCGAAGACTGCCCATGGTCGATTGGTTCCGTCCCGAGGAAAAGCTCAGTCGCCCGCCCGCATATCCAGAAGAACCTTGAGGGAACCGGGTTTCGAGGCCCTCTCGAAAGCCGCCTCAGCCCGGTCAAAAGGAACGCGATCCTCAATGAACGGGCCTACCCGGACAACTCCCCTTTCCAGGGCCCGCAAAGCGGGCTCGAAGGGTCCGCACCTGGATCCCACAACCGTGATTTCGTCGACCACGAGCGGAGCCAGGTGCAGTTGAGATCTCTCCGCGACCGTACTTTTCAGAACGAGCGTGCCCTTGGGCCTGAGCATGCGGAGGGCCCCTTCGAATCCCCTCGAACTCCCCGTCGCATCCACGACAAGATCCATGCACCTCGCTTTGATCTCCTCGGGACGGGCCACGGCAAGGCCCAAGGCCCGAATCCTGGCAAGCTTGCCTTCGTCCAGGCCCACCACCACGAGATCGCACCCGGACTGAGCCAGGACCTGGGCCACCAGGGCCCCGAGCTTGCCGTCCCCCAGAACCGCAGCCCTGTCGGAAGGACGGAGGGAAACCTGTTCCGGGATTTCGAAGGCAGCGGCCAAAAGCTCGGTGAACACGGCTTCCTCGTCCGATACCGAGTCCGGAACAGCGTGAAGGTTCTGGAGCGGCAAGAGGAGAAAATCCGCAAAGGCACCGTCGCGGCCCTGAATGCCCAACACCGTCCTGTCCGGGCAGTGCCTTCCGAGACCCCGCCGACACAACTCGCAGGTGCCGCAGGGGCAGTTGATCTCGCCCACGACCCTCTTGCCGCACCAGGCGGGATCGTCCGCTTCAACTACCTCCCCAACGAATTCGTGGCCCAGAACGCCCTTGAACCCCATGTACCCCCGCACGATTTCGAGGTCCGTGTTGCAGATCCCGGCGAGCCGGACGCGCACCAGGGCCTCCCCGGGCGGACGGACCGGCGTCGGATAGTCGGAGCGCAGAGTGAGACGACCGTCGAAGACAAGAGCCTTCATGGCAATCCTCCCGAGAAGTTCCCGTATCGTATCCCGCCAGTCCGGATCCCCGGTCAAGGAGACAGGTTCGGCACGCAGCAGATGAAAACCATGCCCCGGTCCCCCGCACGAAACCTGTGCTTTTCGCCCGGATTCACGTAGGCGGCCGACCCCTCCTCCAAAGGCAAGGTCCCCTCCTCCCCAATGAGCTCACCTGACCCGCGCACCACAAAAACCTCATGTTCCCAGGGGTGGGCATGATAAGGCGTGTGTCCCGCGGGCTCGAGCCGGAACAGGCGCATAGAGAAAGTCCTGGCCCCATCCTTGTTCGTGATGAGCGGCAGGAGTTGGACTCCTCTGATTCCCTCTTCGCCAGCCAGATCGGCCGGCACAGCGTCTCGCTCATGCCTGACAAACATGATCGCTCCTTTTCTTGCCGGGTTTGCCCATCCAGCTTTAGCATAGCCCCTGTAGGGGGGCAAGCCCGGTCACAGTCTCTCAAGAGGCTGCGCAGACCCTGGGCATGGCCACCCTTTGCAGGGCACTCTTTTTGAGTTTCCACGGCGGTCTTTGCTATATTGGATTTGATTGTTGCAGACAACCGGGTCTGGCGCCATGGCCACTGTCACACACACGCCGCTCAAGGATGTCTTGTTCAGGTCCTGGACCCGGGGGGACATCCCTATCATCGCTCGCATGGCCAGAGACCTCTATCATCACATCGAAAGCATCGACCCGGTTTGGCGGACTTCGCCCATGGCCGAGGATCTCCTCCGTGCCCACCTGACCGATCTCTACACGAACCGATACGCCATAACGTACCTCGCCTGCACGGATCTCGAAATCGTGGGGTTCATCACCGGAACAATCGTGCACAGGCCGCCTGTTCTGCTTCCCCCCCGGGACGGACTGGTGGACAATGCGTATGTTCGGCCCGAGTGGAGAGGAAAGGGAATTGGTTCCAGGCTCTGCCGAATGCTCCTCGACTGGTTCATGCGGCAGGAGATCCGGGAGGTCCGAATCCACTACCAGGTCAGCAACCGGCAGGCGTCGGCCTTCTGGGAGAAGATGGGATTTCGACCCTGGACGATCGAGGGGCACTGTTTCCTGCCCGGCCCAGGCCGAACTCCGGGATGAACAGCACCGAACAGGCTCACGGGCATGATTCGTACCCTTGTCCGGACAACGCCCTTCGGATCTTTCCCTCCTTTTCCAGCTTAAGCAAGTGTGCCTCCACCGTGTATCGGGCCAGCCCGTGCAGGAATTCGGGTACATCCGTATAGATCCGGGGCACGAGAGTCTCCGGACTCCCCAGACCCATGCGCACGCCTTCCAGCACGGCCTGCTCCCGGATTCTGCGATGCTCCAGATATTCCAACACCTTCTCCCGCGCCTCCCAAACAACCGGTCCGTGACCCGGGCAAAGGACGCGCAGCGGATAGTTGAGCAGTAGAGACAGGGACTCCATGTAGGCCGCCATGTCGCCCTCCGGAGGCGCGACAATCGACGTCCCGGCTCCCAGAATATGGTCGCCGGTGAAAAGCACGCCGTGTCCCCGGAGCAGGAAGCAGCAATGGCCGGCGCTGTGGCCCGGCGTGTGCACCACCTCCAGCACCGTGTCCCCCGCCTCCAGAAGATCGCCGTGCTGGAACGTGAAGTCAGCCGGCGGGTTCTCGATTCTCTCCGCCTCCCATTGATGAATCCCGACCCGGCAACCCGTGGCCTCCCGGAGACGGTCCACCCCGACCCTGTGGTCCGGATGCCAGTGGGTCAGCACGAGTCTTGAAAGGCTCGCGCCGCCCTGGTGGCGGAGAAAATCCAAAAGGGCTTGCACGGCCTCGTCATCGAGAGCTCCTGCGTCCACCATACAGAATTCCTGGCTGCCCACCAGGAAACTGTTGGTGTGCCGGTGGGGAGGAAGGGTAAACGTCGCGACCGGCATTGCGTAGACCGGGCAATCCGGTCCCAGACGGGCCGGACCGCGGGACCCCTGGATTTGGTTCTCCATCGAGCCTCCCTACAAAGCAAACCGGTCGAGATGGGTTTCGACCATTCCGGCCACCCAGCCCACTCGGTTGGCGAGTCCAATCAACCCTTTCATTAGATTCGGGCTGTCCAGGACGCGCCGCAGGAGACAGGCCTTGCGGAAGTTCCTCGCCCAAATCGACCGGATTCTTCTGTCATATTCCAGGAGGGCTTCTCCTCCGTACGTTCCGGTCTCTCGCGCCCGGGTGAGGGTCTGAGCGGCGGCCTCCGCACTCCGCAGGGCATGGGAAATCCCCTCTCCTGTCATGGGATGGGTGAGAAGCGACGCTTCCCCGATCGACAGAAACCCATCTCCGCAGATCCCGACAGGCCTGGCCGCATATTGGATGGGACACCCCCAGAGCCTTTCCGGCCGCCTGGCCCCAGAAAGGCGCAAGGCCGTGCCCGTCTCTGCGCAATAGGCATCGAACAGCCTGCGGACATTGCCGCCCGACCGTCTGAGGTTCTCTGCGTGGACCATGATGCCCACGTTGGCCCTGCCCTCGGACTCTGGGAAGATCCAGGCGTTGCCCGGCAACCAGGGTGCACAAAAAGCGTCGGTCGTGGAGGGATCCAGATGGGAGCATTCGTCGAACCATCCGATGAGAGCCTGGTATCTTCTCACCCGCATTTTGTGTTCGGCGGGCAGGAATCTGAGGTTTGCGCCCGTGGCAATCACCGTGACCTCAGACCGGAACGAGAAGTCCCGGGCGGTCGCGCCCACGACCCGGCCCCCTCGCCTTTGAAGGGACTGAATTTCCACGCCTTCGAACACCCTGGCGCCTCGTTTCCTGGCTGTGTCCACAAGCAAAGCGTCGAACCGTTCCCTGGGAAACACCCAGAAATCCCCTCCGAGGGGGTTCCTGCCCGTATCCAGCCTGACCGCACGTCCCGGAACCCTCAGTTCGAGAAAGCGAATCCTTTGGCCGGTCTTGACGATTTCTTCCAGACCCAACCGCCTGAGGGAAGGGAAACTCTTGGGCGCGAAACAGCCCGCGCAAGGCTTTCTTCTGGGAAAGTGCGCCTTGTCCACGAGCACACAGTCCCAGCCGTCCTCCGAGAGCCAGGCGGCCAAGGAGGCGCCGGCAGGGCCTGCGCCCACGATCAACACCTCGCAGGAAACAGAAGACGCTGCCATGAGAAACCGGACGGTCAAAAAAGAGGGACTTACTTCTGAAGAAAGAAACGATTTTATTTCTAATGGGCCAGCATGTCCTCGATCACCCGGTCCGTAAGATACTCGGGATGGCCGTGCCACCGCACCAAGCCCTGCCTGTCGATCACCACGGCGCACGGAATGTTCTCGATCCCATAAGCGGCAGATGTCTTCCCCCCGTCATCGATACCGGTCGCAAAGCCCATCGGGTGCGATTCGACGAACTTGCGGATCTTGTCCGCCTCGTAGCCGGTCCGTTCCCTGCTGAGGCCGATCACGACAAGCCCACGAGAGCCGAACCTTTGCTGCAGTTTTTCCGTCTTAGGAAGGCTGGCGCGGCAGTGGGGGCACCAGATCGCCCAGAATTCCAGCATGACCACCCGGCCCCGAAGATCCGAAAGGTCCTGAGCAGGACCCCCGACCCACTCCCGGACCATCAAGGCGGGCGCTTCCTTCCCCACGAGAGCGAGTCCCACAAGCTTCTCGCGGGACTTGCCGGCCTCGGAAGACTGGGGGAAGCGGTCCACGATCTCCTGAAAGGTCTCACTTGCGATTGAAACCCGGTTCTGGCTGAGCAGGACTCCAGCCAGGCGGTAAAGAGCCTTTGGGGCGTAGGGGGTGTCCGGATACTCGTCCGCCACCCTCCGGTAGGCCGCTGAAGCCTGCTCGGCGTTGCCCTCGGCCATGAAGGCCGCCGCCAGCAGAAACCAGGCTTGGGCTTGCAACGCCCTGTCTTCCGAAGACCGGGCGAGGAGGGACTGAAAAACTTCTTTTGCCTGCTGTACGTGCGAGGAGGTTGCCTGAGGGCCGCCCTCGGACTGGCCCGGCCTGCTCGTGCCGAGCTCGAGGCAAATTTCTCCCTTGTACAAGAGGACTCGGATCGCTTCCGGACTCTCGGGACGGCGTTTCAGGAAGGCTTCGGCCTCCTGCAGCGCTGCGGGGTTGTCCGGCACGAGCCGCAACGTCTGGATCAGCAAGATCTCCACCTGCTCGGCCCAGGGAGCCGAAGGGGATCGGGCGATGAGCTTTTTCAGGGCTTCCGCCGCCTCCCGGTATTTCGACGCGTTGGTCAGGGCCCGAATTTCCTGAAATTCACGAAATGCCTCAGGATCTTGCGCAAACAAGGCATCCCAATCGGGCTGGGCCGGCCGAACCGAAGAAGCCTGTGGCGCTTCCCTGCGGTCCGGAGGGGAAGAATCCTTGCACCCGAGCCCGAGACCCATCAGGAGAAGCAGAAAAAGGGCGAGAGGGATCCCGTAAAGAATAAAAGAATTTCTGCGGGTCCTTAGGCGCTCTTGGCTGGAGTTCGACATGGGCAAGTCCTTTTTTCGACTTCGGCTGGTGGGCTCTGACGAAGACAATCCCGTCTCGCTCGAGTCATATTAAGGCAAGACCGGGCGGGTGTCCATCTGACCGCGCCTTCCGACTCGTTCGCAGACTCCGGTCCTTCCATAGACAGCTCGAAGCGCTGGGCTTCGTTAATGCCGGCATTCATCCCAGCCATCTCAGCCGGCCATCTCAGCCGGCGTTGACTCCTGTTCCGAGCCGGGTCTAAACTCGATTTTCCGCTTCCGGACATCGTAGGGCGCGGTTCGTCCCGTTGGACGAAGGAATTCAGGAGGATGCCTTGTTTATTGACGCAAAGACACGGGTTTGCGCGGTCATCGGGAATCCTGTCGAGCATTCGCTCTCGCCCGCCATCCACAACGCCGCTTTCGAAAAGGAAGGGCTTCCCATCTGTTACGTCGCCTTCCGCGTTGAAGATCTCGCGCCGGCCGTGGCCGGCATTCGGGCCCTGAATCTCCTCGGCGTGAGCGTCACCATCCCTCACAAGGTGGCTGTGATGGCCTATCTGGACGAAATCGAGGAGACAGCCCGCCAGATTGGATCTGTGAACACGATCCTCAACCGCCAGGGCAGGCTCATCGGCTACAACAGCGACGGCACGGGAGCCCTCAGAGCACTCCGGGAAGCAGGGATCGAGCTTTCCGGCAAGCGCATCGTGGTCCTGGGAAGCGGAGGGGCAGCCCGGGCTATCGCCTTTTCGATCGGCAAGGCAGCCCCTCTGTCGACCATGACCCTTCTCAGCGTGGAGCCGGGGCCTTGCGAGCGCCTGGCCGAAGACCTCGCCAGGACCCTGCCCTTTCCGGTCCGCTGGTTTGAGCACACCGAGGAGAGTCTTGCGCAATGCCTGAAGGAAGCGGACGGCATCATCCATTGCACGCCCGTGGGCATGAACCCGCATCCCGACGCTACCCTCGTGCCTGCCAGCCTCCTCCGGGCCGGCCAGTTCGTTTTCGACGCCGTCTACACGCCTCTGAAAACCCGGCTCCTTCGGGAAGCGGAATCAGCCGGGTGCCGGGTCGTGCCTGGAGTCGAGATGTTTCTCTATCAGGCGGCCTTCCAATTCGAGTGCTGGACCGGGCGGAGGGCGCCGCTTGACGTCATGCGGAAAGTCGTGATGGAGTGCCTCTCGTGAACATCGTCCTGTTGGGGTACCGGGGCGCCGGGAAGTCCACGGTCGGAAGAATCCTCGCCCGCAAGCTTCGGATGCCCTTGGTTTCCCTCGACGTGGAAATCGTTCGCAAGGCCGGCAAGCGGATCCCCGAGATCGTCGCGGAATCCGGCTGGGAGGCTTTCCGGGATCTCGAATCCTCGGTGGTGGATTTCTACGCGGGCAAAGACGGTTGGATCCTCGACGCAGGAGGCGGGGTGGTCGTCCGGGCCTCCAACGTGGAGCGTCTGCGTCGGCGGGGCTTGCTGATCTGGTTGAAGGTATCCCCCTCTGCCGTTGTCGATCGCATCCGGTCGGACACGGAACGGCCGGCCTTGAAAGAAGGAAAGACCTTTCTCGAGGAAATCGAGGAAGTCTTGGCCGAGCGCACGCCCCTGTACGCCTCCGCAGCGCATCTGACGGTGGAAACCGACGGCCGGCCTCCGGACGTCGTGGCTGCGGAGATCTTAAGCCGCCTGAAGGGATTGGGCCGAGCCAGGCCGCCGGGCGGGGTGTCCGTGCCGGGTCAGGCCCCCTCTTAAAGGGTACTTCTCTTGATCTTGCCCACGGGAAACACCTGGAACCCGATGCGGGCGAGCTTGTCCGGATCGAACAGGTTCCGGCCGTCGAACACAAAGGCCGGCTTCTCCATCAAGGAGTAAATCCTCTCGAAGTCCAAGTCGAGAAATTCTTTCCATTCTGTGACCAAGACGATGGCGTGGGCCCCCTCTACTGCCCTGTAGACGTCCTCGTCGTATTCCACCCCGTCGTCGATCCCTTTGAGATCCTTGCGGGCGTTTTCGAGCGCCTGAGGGTCCACAATGGCCAGCCGAGCTCTCTCTTCCAGGAGCTTTCGGCATACGAAGATGGCCGGAGCGTCCCGGGTGTCCCCCGTATCCGGCTTGAAAGCAAATCCCAGAATGGCAATTTTCTTCCCCGCCACGGTGTGAAACATGTGTTCGATGATGCTTTCGACGAAGCGCTGTTTCTGGTAGTCGTTCAACCTCACGACGGACTCCCAGTAATCCGCCACCTCGTCCAGCCCGTAGTTCCGGCATAGGTACACGAGATTCAGGATGTCCTTGCGGAAACAGGATCCGCCGAAGCCCACGCCCGCCTTGAGGAACTTCGATCCGATCCGGCTGTCCATGCCCACGGCCCGCGCCACCTCTTCCACATCGGCCCCGGTTTTCTCGCAAAGGGCGGAAATACTGTTAATGGACGAAATCCTTTGCGCGAGAAAAGCGTTGGCCGCCAGCTTGGAAAGCTCGCTGCTCCAAACGTTCGTCTCCAGGATCCGTTCCCGGGGGATCCATCGGGCGTAAAGATCCGCCAGCAGCCTTCTGGCTCCAACGCCCGCAGGGGTCTCTCTTGAACCGATGAGGACCCGGTCCGGTTCCAGCAGGTCCCGCACGGCCGTCCCCTCTGCCATGAACTCCGGGTTCGATAGGACTTCGAAGTGCATCCCTTGGGTCCCTTGAGAACAAAGGATCCGCTCGATCGCCTTGGCCGTTCTTACGGGGACCGTGCTCTTTTCCACAACGATCTTGTCGTCCGTGGCGTTCTGGAGGATGGTCCGCGCGGTCTGTTCCACGTATTGAAGGTCCGCCGCATAACCCGCCCCGTAGCCGTACTGCTTCGTGGGCGTGTTGACGCAGACGAAAATCACATCGGCCTTCTGAATCGAACCGGCCACGTCCGAGGAAAAGAAGAGATTCTTTCCTCGTCTCCTGCGGACGATTTCATCCAAGCCCGGCTCAAAGATGGGCAGGCTGGAGGAGTTCCAGGCCCGGATCCTCGCAGAGTCGACGTCGACCACCGTGACCCGCACATCCGGACAACGGTCGGCAAGGACCGCCATCGTCGGCCCGCCCACATAGCCGGCTCCAATGCACAGAACATTCTGAATCGTCCCTTGCCACATCCCATCCTCGGCGACTTTCATCCGTCCTTTTCCTTTCTTTCTTATCTTGTTCGGCTCAGCGCGAGGCTCCGACCCGAGCCACAAGCCGACCTGCGGGACTTTCCGCGATCTTGCCCACTACGGCCGCCCGGTCGTAGCCGCTGTCGCGAAGGGCTTGAACCAAAGATCCGGCATTCCTCTCCCTCACGGCAGCCAGAAGGCCTCCCGAGGTCTGCGGGTCGAACAAGACGTCCAGGTCTTCCGGCGTCAGGTCCCCTCGGGTCTCCACAAGTTCCAGATAGAAGTCCCGGTTCCTCCGCGTCCCGGCCGGGACAAGCCCCATGCCAGCGTATCCACGAACCCCGGGCAAGAGCGGCACCGCCTCCAGATCGAGCCATAGCGCCACCGATGACCTTCGGGCCATCTCGCAGCCATGGCCGCCGAGGCCGAAACCCGTGACGTCTGTGACCGCATGGACTTCGTACTCGGCGAGAATTTCGGCTGCCCTGCGGTTTAGAAGCGTCATGGAGCGCGTCATGGACACAACGTCCTCGGGGTTGGCCAGCCCGGCCTTGAGCGCAGTCGAGACGATTCCACATCCGACAGCCTTGGTGAGGATCAAGGCGTCACCGGGCCGAGCCCCTGCTCGATTCCAGATCGCCGAAGGTCGGACCGTGCCCGTGACGGCGAATCCGATTTTCCACTCAGGATCCTCCACCGTGTGGCCGCCAACAAGAAAAGCCCCTGCCTCGTGGATTTTCTCCAGAGCCCCTTCGAGGACCTGGCGAAGCAGGTCCTGTTCCTCCCTGCCGGCAGGCGCGCAGACCACCGCCAGGGCCGTCAGGGGAGTTCCCCCCATCGCATACACGTCGCTCAAGGCGTTCGCCGCTGCCACTTGGCCGTAAAGACGGGGATCGTCCACGACCGGCGTGATCATGTCCACGGTCTGAACCAGGGCGAGATCCTCCGCAAGCAGGACAACCCCCGCGTCGTCCCCTTCCTCCATGCCCACCAGGATCCTCGGATCTCTGCGGAGCGGAAGCCCGCAAAGCAGCTTGTCCAGGTCCCCTGGACTCAGCTTAGCCGCTCAGCCGGCCGCGCGGACGCGCTCGGTAAGGCGGCAGGAAACGTCCCGGTCCTTCATCGGCTTTTCTCTCCCGGCAGAAGCGAACCGCCCTGTTGCGGCTCTTTCAGAGCCGCTGGAGCTTTTCATATTAGGACGCCTTCGAAGTGGATTCAATCGGCCTGGGACGCGCCGTCGCCGAGACCGGACCAGTCCCCTGGGTCCAGACAGTGGCCGCCTTCGAAACCGGTCTGCCTCGCTTGCCTTGTGGGTCGTGCATTCGTGTTCGGGTTGACAGACGCTGATTGGTTCGATAACGTATCAATTCGCAACAGCCAAACTTCCTTCCAAGAGCTTTGGAACCGTCATGATCCCGTTCGAAGAAAACCTCGGTATTCATTTGTTCAAGGCGTACTTCAGCATTTATCGCTATCTCAAGAGAACCTTCGCCGAACATGAGATCGAAAACATGAATCCCACCCGGCTCGGCATCCTCCTGGCCCTGGCCGAGGAAGACGGTCTGATCATGTCGAAGCTCGGCCAGAAGCTGTTTCTGGAGAAGTCCACCATGACGGGTGTGATCGATAAGATCGAGGCCGACGGTCTTGTCGAAAGACGAAGCGACGAAACGGACCGGAGGGCTCTGAGAATCTACCTCACGCCGAAAGCCCGGCGCTTGAACGAGAGGATCTTCCAGATCATCGACAAGGTCTACCAGGATCTGGCCAAGGACCTAACCGCCGAGGAACTCGCCTGCGCCGTCAAGGTGACCAAATGCATCGGCCAGGCTGCATACGATCTCTCTGCCAACAACGACAGGAGGCCGTAAGGCCCGCGCGGCCGGCTCTCGGCCTTTTCGATTCATTTTGTTGACAAAGGGAATGCCGGCGACTATAGTCCCATCCGCCCGATGGAGATGGATTCTGCCAAAGGCATTCAAAATCCCCGCTATCCACTTCAGCCCGCAGGAGACGCCAAAGGTGGGACTCAACAAGGCCCTGGTCGGCAAGGAGTATCCGGCGAATTCTTACGCCATCACCGCTGAAGAATGCAAAAAGTACGCTTTGGGATACAACGAGGATCTGCCCCTGTTCTTTGACGAGACGCTACCGGGCGGCATCCTGGCACCCCCCATGTTCGGGGTCAAGTACGCGGGCCTCTCCATCGCCCAGGCTTTCTTCGATCCGGAGTTTGGCGTGGATTTCGCTAGGATGGTTCACGGAGAACAGGACATGGAGTTCCTGGGGCCGGTGCGGCCCGGGGACTTGATCACCACGGTCGGCAGAATCGCCTCGGTCGAAGAAAAGAGCACCGGCGAAATCTTTGTCGTCGAGACCCGATCGGAGAACCAGAAGGGCAGCCCCGTGCTCCGCTGTCTGGCCACGTTCTTCATTCGGGGGAAACAGTCCGGCTCGGGCAAAAAGGAACCGGAGGAGATCCCGGAGAGGCGTTACGCGTTCACCCAGTCCATGAAGGTCCGCGAGGACCAAACGTACCGGTACGCGGAAGGGAGCGGCGACCACAATCCCATCCACGTGGACCCGGCCTTTGCCAAGCAGGTAGGATTGCCCGGCATCATTCTGCAGGGGCTCTGCACAATGGCCTTCTGCTTCAAGGCCGTTCAGGACAATGCCTGCGGCCGCGATCCCCTGCGCGTGAAACGCCTCCGGGTCCGCTTCGCCAAGCCGGTGCTTCCTTTGGACACGGTCACGACCCGGGCCTGGGTTGAGCAGTCCGGAACAGACGCGACCGTGTTCGGCTTCGACGGAGTCAATCAGCGGGGAGAACTCGTGATCCGAAACGGCCTTGCCCACGTGGCGGTCTGAAAATCCGAGACACCCTGGAACAGGCACGGTCCTCAACCCATTTGCGTCAAGACTTGCGAGGGCACCATGAACGTGCTGGAAGAAGCAATCGCCAAGGGACAAAAGACGCTGTCCGAATATGCATCCAAGAAATTTCTGGCCGCCTACGGGATCCCGGTCTGCAGGGAGTTCCTGGTCCAGACCGAACAGGAGGCGCAGGAAAAGGCCCGGGAACTCGGCTTTCCCGTGGCGCTCAAGGCCTGTGGAGCCGCCCTGACCCACAAGACCGAGGGCGATTTGATCCGCCTGGGCATCCGCAGCCCCCAGGAACTCGCCGAGGCGTTCCGGGACCTCGCCAGCCGCCCCATCGATGGACTCGAGGGCATGCTCCTGCAGGAGATGGTTCGAGGCCACAGGGAACTCGTGATGGGGCTGATTCGGGACGCTCAGTTTGGCCCTTGCGTCATGTTCGGCTTCGGCGGAATCTTTACTGAAGTGCTGAACGACGTCACCTTCCGTGTCGCCCCCCTCGAGAAGTGGGATGCCTTCGAAATGATGGAAGAGATGCGGGCCAAGAAGATCCTGGACGCCTTTCGAGGGGAGCCCCCGGTGGACAAGGAGATACTCGCCAAGGCCCTCATCGCTCTGGGAGAGATCGGCCTTCAGAACCCGGCCGTCCAGGAAATCGACGTCAATCCCCTCAAAGTGCGGGACGGAAAGCCTGTCGCCGTGGACGCCCTGGTCGTGCTTGCGAGCCCCGGGGACTCAGCGCCTGCCAAGTAGGACCTTGTAGCGCTGCCCTCCCTCGACGAAGACCACGCCGTCGGGCTGGATTTCGTCCACGAGACGCCCGGAGATTTCGTCCCCTTCCCGGAGAGTCCTCAGGTTCACGACAGCGAACCGGCTTTCGGGCTGGGGACTCCAGACCACGGCACTGATGCGGATTCCCCGTTCCTCCTCGGCCGTGGCGCGCCTGGGCTCGGGCCGATCCTCGGAGGCTTCCGGCGTGCCTTGAGGTTCTCGGCCCACCAGCTCCCGTTCCATCTCTTGCTCTGCCTCAGGCACGAGTTCCTCCAGATCCGGTCCTTCCAATGGGACCTCCTCCGTATCCTCCCCAACCTCATCGGAATCCGCCTCAGGCTCGCTTTCCTCGGACAAGACAATGGTGGAAGCCGGAGAACTGCTCGTCTCAGGCAGACGAACCGCAAAAGAATCGGCCCTGTCCGGGCTCCCTGCTGTTTCGCGGGTCGCCGGTTTTGGCGGCCCATCGCCGAGAGGCTGAAGAGCCGAACCGGCAGGACCGCCGGCAAGGTCGCGGCTTGGAGGCGACTGCACGCTGGCCAGCGGCCGTTGCTCGATGGCCGGGACGCGCACCGCCTCCTCGGCCGGAGCCGCAGACGTCACGCTTTCCCTGACCTGCCGGTCTTCCCGGCGCGCCAACCGGTAGGTAAGAAGGAACGCAGCCACAAGAACCAGAACAACCGCGCCGACCCAGGCCGCCTGCCGCTTCCTGGAGGGGCCTGTCCTTGTGGGAGTGGCCGACGGCTCCAGAACCTCCCGGAAAGGATCCATGCCCTGGCGGCTCTTTCGCCTCTCCTCTTCCAGCCTTCGCAACGCTTCGAGTATCGTGCTCATGCGAGAGAAATCCCGGATGTCAGGTGTCAGGTGCCAGATATCGGGTACGAGGGGCTGCCCTCTCCTGTGCACCGGGGGACGGATCGTCCCCCGACAAGACCGGCATGTCCGGAACCTTAAGCGCCCTCTGGAGAAGCAGCCGAGTCTGCGGTCCCGCGATCCCGTCCTCGTCGAGGAAGTGGTCCGACTGAAAAGCCATGAGCGCCAACGTCGTGTCCGCGTCGAAAATTCCCGAAGGCCGGTTCGCCAAGTACCCCAGCTCCTTCAACGCATTCTGGATCCAGAGCACCTGCCTCCCTTGGGTGCCCTCCCGCAGATACATTTCCTCTCCGAAGGGGTCTTTCCAGAGCAGGAAGGCGGTCCCGTACCAATATTTCTCGATCACTTCCGCTGGCACCTTCCTCGTACCGTCATCCAGACCCGGGAAAACCTCTGCCAGCTCACCGTCCAGACCGGTCAACGCCAGATACCGTTTGGGAGGGTTCTCTCCCACCGCCATTTCCAAGATGACAGGCACGTTCAGCGCTCGAATCCGGTTCAGGTTCCCCCGAAATCGGGCGCACTGCAGACCGAAGGTCCGAGCCCCTGCGAAGAGGTCCAGCGAAAGAGATCTCTCAAGGCCAGCCGCATCTGAAGAAGAGTTAAAGAGACCCCACTTCTCCAAGACCCCGGCCAGAGCCAGCCTCCGGCTCTCCAGGATGCTCCGTCGCGCCAAAGAATCCACAAGACTTTTCCCTTTCGGCACCGCAGGGACACCCTGCCTCGAGCCGGCTTGGTCCCCTGGAGGACGCTCGACGCCTTCCGGGGAGGCGGCAGGGACCGCCTGCGGCGCCGAGGAAACGACCAGCGCTTCTTGCCCCTCACCAGACGGCCGCCCTCCGGTCCTGGTTCTTTGTTCGGGGTCACGCCCTGCTGGAACCGTCTGCGCGCCGGACACGTCCGCGGACTGGTTCGCCCCCACGTTTCCGGACACGGCGGGTCTGGATTCGCCCCGTTTCGGTGCAATCCCCTCCCCAGCCGAGCCCTGGACAAGGTAGCGGGGCCTTGCGGACCCAGCGGGGGAAAGGGAAGAGCCTGGACTGCGGGAGACCAGGAGATGAAACCCGTAAGCCACCAGGAGCACGAAGGCTGCGAGCAGAATGCCCGGCAGAAGCCCCTTCCGAAGGGCCCGCATCCAGGTCGCCCCAGCCCAGCGGTCCTCGGTCCCGGCAACCTCGCGATGGGCGCGATCCACCATCGACGCATCGATATCACGTCTGCCGAGGCTGTATCCGGCCAAAAGGCACCGGTCACATAATATGTTGATGAGCCGAGGGATCCCCCCGCTGTATGCGTAGATCTTCTTGACGGCTTTGGGTGAGAACCGGACCTTATCTTCTGCACCGGCGATCGAGAGCCGATGCTGGATGTACGCCTCCGTTTCCTCCCGTGACAAAGGCTGGAGATGGTACCGAACCGTCACACGTTGGTTGAGCTGCTGGAGCGCTGGCTTGGCCAGAATGGAGCGGAACTCCGGCTGTCCGATCAAGATGATCTGGAGGAGTTTCTCCGTGTCCGTCTCCAAGTTGGACAGGAGTCGGATGTGCTCGAGCACCTCGGCATCGAGGTTTTGCGCCTCGTCGATGATGAGGACCGTATTCTTCCCCTCCCTCCGCTTTTGAAGAAGGAACCGGTTCAGTTCGTCGATGAGGTCCTTCCTCGTCTCCCCCCTTGAGGGGATCCCGAAGTCCTCATTGATGCTCTTGAGCAACTCGATGGCCGAAAGGGTCGGGTTCAGGATGAAGGCGACGAGGGTATCCTCGCTCAGGTGAGACAGCAGAGCCCGGCAGAGGGTCGTCTTGCCCGTGCCGATCTCGCCCGTGATCGTGATGAAGCCGCCCCTTTCGCGGATCCCATACACGAGGTGCGCAAAGGCTTCCTTGTGGGTGGCGCCGAGAAAAAGGAACTTCGGATCCGGAGTGATGGAAAAGGGTTTTTCCCGGAATCCGTAAAAATCGCAATACATGGACGCCGTCCCGTGCTCGGTAAAGGTCTCCAAGCATACTAGAGAAAACAGCCGACTCAGATCAAGAGGCGATTCCGGCGCCCCACTGCGGCAAGCTTTCCGGCCCCTCAGCCAAACAGCGCGAAGGACTCAGGCGAAGGGCCCGCCCGATTGACTCCGGTCAGCCGACGTTGCTATTCTCCGTGCCGACCGCCCAAAGCTGTTCGATCCGCGACGAGGGCCGCCCATGAGGGAAAGCCTGGCTTCCAGAATCAGGAGAATCCTCGCACCGCTGCCCCCGGAACCGAGCAGCGTAGCGGGCGGAAAGCGGGCGACCGTCATCGCCGTTTCCAATCAGAAGGGCGGCGTGGGCAAGACGACCACCGCGGTCAACCTCGGAGCGGGCCTGGCCCTGTTCCACCGGCAGAAGGTCCTGCTCGTCGATCTCGACGCCCAAGGCCACGTGAGCATCAGTCTCCGAAGGCCCTTTGCCGAAAACGGTTCCGGGATCGGCGCGGTTCTGTCGGCGCGGCACGGATCCCTCCTCGAGACCGTTGCGGCCACGGATCTGGAGAACCTCGACATGACGCTTTCGGACCGCTCCTTGCTGGACGCCGAGGACCAGATCGCCGGCAAAATCGGCAGAGAGTTCCTCCTCAGAAAAAGTCTGGAACCCGCCAAGGGTCATTACGACTTCATCCTGTTGGACTGCCCTCCGAATCTGGGCCTCTTGACGATCAACGCTTACGTGGCGTCCGACTTCCTCCTGGTTCCGTGCGAGCTTTCCGCTCTCGCTCTCGAGGGGCTGGAGGGGCTCCTCGAAGCCGTTGAAACGGTCCGGCATCGCCTTCGACACCCCCTGGAGATCCTCGGGATTCTGCCCACTCGGGTGGACCATCGGAACCTGACCATGAACGAAGCCGCCTTCGAGCGCCTTCAGGAGGTTTTCGGCGACCGGGTCTTTCAAACGCGGATCACCGTAAACACGGACCTGAACAAGGCCCAGATGGCCGGCATACCCATTTTTCGATTCGCTCCTTCGTCCACAGGCGCTTCGAACTATCGGGCTCTTGCAGACGAAACGATAGAAAGGACCCGCTGGTTTCGAACATCGGAGCGTACCGCGTCCGCCTGAGGGATTCCGGAGGCGAGAAAGCCTGGCGGGAAGAAAGGGCGCCTTGCCTCGAGACCCTCGTTCTGATATGCAGGAAGCGCCTGCCGGCAGGATCGATTTTGCCAAAGCCGGCCTTTGAGAGAGCGCCCATGGCAGGGAATCTATTCGGGGTAGCCTTTCGAATCACCACCTGGGGCGAGTCCCACGGCCGTGCAATCGGCGTCGTGATCGACGGCTGTCCGCCCAACATCCCCCTCGAAGAAGCCGACATTCAGAAAGAGCTCGACAGGAGACGGCCCGGCCAAAGCGGCATCACCACCGCAAGAAATGAAAAAGACCGGGTGGAAATCCTCTCCGGCGTGTTCGAAGGCAGGACACTGGGGACGCCCATCTCGATGCTGATCCTCAATGAAGGCCAGCAATCCCATCGGTACGAAGCCATGCGGAACGTCTTCCGGCCAGGCCACGCCGAGGCCACCTACTTCCTCAAGTACGGCATCTACGATCACCGGGGCGGCGGCCGGGCTTCTGCAAGGGAGACCGCAGCCAGAGTGGCGGCAGGGGCCGTGGCAAAAAAAATCTTGGCCCAGGAGAAGATCGAGATTTTCGGTTTCACCCGCAGCGTCGGCTTTGTGGAGGCCCTCAAGGTGGACCGCGCCGAGATCGAGCGAAACCCTGTCCGCTGCCCAGATCCGGACAAGGCCGACGAGATGGAGGCTCTCATCCGCGAGGTCCGGGACCAGGGAGATTCGATCGGCGGAATCGTGGAAGTCATCGCGACCGGGGTGCCGGCCGGATTGGGCGAGCCGGTCTACGACAAAATGGACGCCGACCTCGCCAAAGCCATGATGAGCATCAATGCCGTCAAGGGAGTCGAAATCGGTTCCGGCTTCGAGGCGGCCCGGAGAAGGGGATCGGAAAACAACGACCCCTGGATCTTCGAGTCGGGCCGCTTCCAAACCCTCACCAACCACTGCGGCGGCATTCTCGGAGGCATCACGACCGGAAGCGACCTTGTTGTCCGGATCGCCGTGAAGCCCCCTGCGACCATCGCGCTCCCGCAGCGCACCGTCGACCGGAACGGGATGCCGGTCACATTCTCACCCGGGGACTCCGAGTCGGCCAGGCGCCACGATCCCTGCATCTGTCCCCGCGTGGTCCCGGTCGCGGAGGCGATGATGGCGCTCGTGGTGTGCGATCACCTGCTGCGGCAGCGAAGTCTGGGGCCGCACAGGTAAGGCATGGCTGCGGGCCGAATCGGGAAGGAAGCCCGGAAGACAAGGGGGCTTTCTTTTTTTTACCGTTTGATCCATAGTGTTTCCGGCAGAACCCTTTGAAAAAGGTGTGCGGCAAGGATCGCAAAGGATGGTTCTGGAAGAGCTTCGCAGCCTGTGGCAGCAGAGACAGAATCGGCAGTACTCCATCCGCTATGTCCTCCGGACCTTCCTTTTTCTCTTTCTTTACGACATCGTCCGTTTCATCCCCACACCGATCGGCGAATTGCTCCGCTACGGCGTCCTCAAATGCTTCTGCCGCAGGATCCAGTCCATCTGGATCCGGGCCGGCACGCTGTTTTTCCATCCTGAGGGCATCTCCATCGGCCGGCACGTCTCCATCAACGACAACGTCTTCATTAACGGGTTCGGGGAGGTGGAGATCGGAGACGACGTCCGGATCGGTTACGGCACCGCGATCCTGTCGGAGGACCATGCGCTGGATGATTTGGAAACGCCCATCTGGCGGCAGCCCAAGATCCGGGGCAAGGTCACGATCCAAAACAACGTGTGGATCGCCTCCGGAGTGAGGATCCTCAGGGGCGTCACGATCGGAGAGGGATCGGTCGTCGGAGCCGGATCGGTCGTGACGAGATCCGTTCCACCTTACTCCATTGTGGCGGGCAACCCGGCCCGGGTCGTCCGCTACCGGAAGGCTCCGGAGCGGACGGCCGCGCAGGCGGCTCAAGGCACCCCCGGGAAGAGAATCCCGGGGGAATGAAATCCCTTTCAAGCAGAGGCGGAGCGGGAAACCATGGCATATCTGCTGGGCGTCTTCTTCACTTCCTTGGGACTCATCGCGCTTGAAATCGGAATCACCCGCGTTTTTTCCACCATGATTTGGTATCACCTCTCGTTCCTCGCCATCAGCCTGGCCATGCTGGGGTTCAGCCTGGGCGGGATCCTCCTTCTCGTTTTCCCCTCCATCGTGCGGCCCGAGCGGAAGAACGCACTCCCCCTTTGCGCGTTTCTTTTTGCCCTGTCCCTGGCCGCAGGCACCCTCTATATCTATTTTCAGCCCTCGGTCATCGCCTTTTTCCGGCAGGCCTTTTCCCTGGGGCCGAACCGGGCCAGCGTCCTCTACTTCTTGGTCATGCTTCTGTTGTTCATTTGCTCCTTTGTGTTCTCCGGACTGACCCTTTCCACCGCGATCTCGAGACAAGCGTCTGAGATTTCGAGGGTATACTTCGCCAACCTCGTCGGCTCCGGTCTGGGCTGCCTCCTCATCATCGTCCTGCTTTCCCGGCTCGGAGCGTTCAAGGCCCTGCTCATCGTGGCGCTTCTGGCCGCGGCGGCCTCGGTCTGTTTCATGGACCGTCTCCGCCGCTCCTCACCTCTCCTGTATGGATTGAACGGCGCCCTGATCCTGGCCCTCTTGCTTCCCCTGTTTCTGACCCGCCCAGACGCCATTTTCGCCCGCTCCCTTTTCACCCGAAGGGACGTGACGGACGAAAACCGGCTGTATCGCAAGTGGAACTCCTTCAGTTGCGTGGACTTTTACAAACCGGAGAAAGACTCCCAGATCGTTTACGACGGCGAGGAGGCCAGCGCCTATTACGAGGGCCTGTGGGGCCTCAGCCGACGGTACCAGGGGAAAATGCTCGATCCGATCAAAGTCATTATCGATTCCTGGGCCATCACGTCCATCAACAAGGTCGAACCCGACACCCTGGACCTGGACATCTACGACTACCTTCCAACGAACCTCGCCTATCAGATCAAGGCCACGCCCAAGGTCCTGATCATGGGAGCCGGTGGCGGCATTGACGTGCTTTCCGCGCTCCATTACAAGGCGAGACACATCCGGGCCGTGGAGATCAACCCCACAATCGTGGAAGCCGTGCGGGAGCGGTTTGCTGAATACGCCGGGCACATTTACGACCGTCCCGACGTGGAGGTGATCGTGGCCGAGGGCCGCCATTACATCAACAAGGACACGGACACGTACGATCTCATCCAGCTCTCCGGCGTGGACACCCTTTCGGGCGCTCAGGCCAGCTCCTATAGCTTTTCCGAGAGCTACCTGTACACGCTCGAGGCTTTCGAGGAATATCTAAACCACCTGGAGCCCGACGGCATCGTGACCTTCCTCCGGTTCGCCTTCAAGAAACCCCGGGAAATGCTCCGCCTGTTTACCACCGCTGCCGAGGCTCTGCGTCGGCAAGGCGTTCAAGACGTCGGAAAGCACATGATCGTGGTCCACTCGAACGTGCTCATCTTTGCCAACATCATGGTCAAGAAGAGCCCCTTCAGTCCAGAGGAAGTGGCACAGATTGAAAAGGTGGTCGAAGACAAAGGCTTCCGCTTCCTTTACAACCCTTACAGCGAAGGCGACAACGAATACTACGCATTTCTGCGCTCGGGGGATTGGCGACAATTTTACGAAGCGTATCCGTATCGGATCTATCCGGTCACGGACGACGACCCCTTCTTTTTCAACTACACGAAGCTTGGGTCGGTCCTGCATCTCCCAGAAGAAAAACTCTATTGGCTCTACTGGGTGGGCCAGACCATTCTGTTCTACGGACTCCTGTTGGTTCTCGTCCTGTCCGTCCTGTTCGTGTTCCTTCCCCTTTTCTTCTATCGCAAGCGAAACATCCCCGGCAGGAACCGGTTTCTCCTTTATTTCCTGGGACTGGGCCTGGCCTTCATGTTCGTCGAAATCCTCCTGATGCAGCGTTTCACGCTCTTCCTGGGACAGCCCATCTATTCCCTTGCCCTGGTTCTGTTCAGTCTCCTTGTCTTCGCGGGCTTGGGCAGCTACGTGACCAGAGGCCTGGCGTTCTCGAGGCCCCGAACGATCCTGACCACGTTCGGACTTCTCGCCCTCACCCTGGTCGCCACGTACCTCGCCACAGGGCCGCTCTTCCGGTCCATGATCAAGCAGGATATCTGGGTCCGGGTGGTTCTGTCCGTTGCGCTGCTGGCGCCACCGAGCTTCCTCATGGGGTTTCCCTTTCCCCTGGCCGTCCGCCTGGCTGACCGCATCGCCCAGCCCATGGTGCCCTGGGGATGGGCCGTAAATGGATACGCCTCGGTCGTGGGCTCCTTCCTGAGCGTGCTGCTGGGCCTCTCCCTGGGTTTCACCAAGGTCTATTTCATCGCCATCGTCATCTACTTGCTGAGCGGCTTGCTTTTCCTCAGCCTGTGCCGGGACTTTTCTGAAGAGTGAAGGAGTCGGCATGGACAGACCCGAGCCGAAGGCTCTGCCGCGTCCCAGGCGGCAGTGGGTCCCTTGGCTTCTTCTGGCCGGCCTTCTCGTCCTCGCGGCCGTCCTTCGATTCCGAGCCATCGAGACCCGGGAGCCTTTTGTCTCGGACGAAGCGGATTACATCCTCGAAGCCCAGTGGGTCTCCTCCCTGACCCGCGCGGTCTGGAACAGCGCGCTTCTCTACCGACGCGAACGCTCTTCCGGGGAAGACCTCTGGAAAAAGGAGGAGCAACTTTCCGCCATCCGGCACGCCGTGCGCGGACATGCGCCATACATGGCCAGGCCCGGGCACGTTCTGCTGCTCGCAGTCGCTATGGGGTTCCTGGAGGACCCCGTCCTGGCAGGAGCTTGGGTGAGCGCTCTTTTCGGCTCGATGACGATCCCCCTCCTCTTCATTCTCTCGCGCCGACTTTACGGCACCCGGGTGGCCCTTCTGGCCTGCTTCCTTCTGGCGGTCTCGGCGTGCCACGTCTGGTACAGCCGGACCGGCTTTGCCGAGGCCGACACGGCTTTCTTCGTCCTGCTGACCGTCTATCTCTACGTGCGGAGTTCGGAAAAGGGCCACCCCTTCCTCTTCTGTCTCACGGGGCTGAGCGCCGGTCTGGGCTTCCTCGTGCATCACCGCTTCATCCTCTTTTTGGTCGCCCTGTGGATCCTGGAGGTCTTTCGTTATCTCCAGGCCAGAAGGGAGGGGAAAAAAGGGGGAGCCCTTCGAGCCTATTTCGCCTTGAACCTTTGCTTCTGCCTTCCCCTCGTAGCGGTCGAGTCTCTCTATCACGCGGGTTTCATCGCCCTCCAGGCTCTCGGCATGGTCATGCCCTGCCCTACGTACTTCACGCAGCTTTTGCTCATTCTCGCTTACATTCAAGTGAACAACCTGATTCCGTATGCCCACTTCTTCGACCTCTCGAACTTTCTCACCTACCCTTACCTTTTCTGGTTCTTCGAGGGCCCGCTTTTTTGCTTCCTCCTGGTCGGGGGCATCCTCACCCTTGCCGGGCGGCACCGTGGCCCCGATCTTCTTGTCGGTCTCCTCCTGTTGGGCCCTTTGCTTTTCTACAGTTACCAAAACGCAGAAGCACGATTCATGAGCGGCTCCCTGCCTTTTGCCATGGTGTCGGCCGCCCTGTTTCTCCATTCGGCCCTCGAGGAGGCGAAAAAACGCGGGCCCGCTGCAACGAAAGCCGCATGGATCGTTCTGATGGTTTTGCTGCCCCTTCAGGGGGGAGCCGCCTGGAGCCGCATCCAGGATCAGAGCCGCCTCCGGGCAGATTATCGAGAGGCCGCCCGCTACGTGCAGAGCCAGGGCGGGGGCAAGGTCGTATGCGCCTATCCGCACCCATTCCGACTATACCTCGGAACGGACCGCACAATCGTCCCTCCAGCCTCTGAGCAGGAACTGCGGAACCTTTACGATCAGGGAGCCCGCTTCGCCGTAATCGTGGAGTTCCTGGACTACTACATGGCCAGGTTCGACATCCCGGAACTCAAAGAGCGTTTCCCGGCGATCCGGAGCCTGCTGGAATCGCGGGATCTCATGAGGCGGGTCTACCGATCCTCGCCTCCGGTGTTCGAGGCTCAGTGCGACTTCTGCGGTTCGCTGCTCAACATCCTGGAGATCAATCTGAACTTTCGGAAATCCCTTGCCTTTTGGAGAGAATCGAGAGAAAATGCCTACGGCTCCATAAAGGTTTACGACCTGGGGAAATTCTTCCGCCCGGAGACCCCGGACGGCGAGTGAGGCCAGAGGCGAGGAATTCCCGGGGAGAAAACCGCTTGCAGGCCTCCCTGGCCGGCCCGCCAGCCTTTAAAGATTTTCCCCCGGCGTGACGATCATCCCGTTGAGACTTGCGTCTACAGCCGGGAGCGCCTCAAGGCGTCCGCTCCCTAACGGGCCCGATACCTGGACGGAGGTTCGAATTGTCATCCTCTCAGAATTCTGAGAAGCGCCAGCCAAACCTGCGGAGCAGGATTTCCTCGCTGGCCAACCGCGGTCTCTGGGCGACGGTTCAACGTCCGACGGTCCAGAAAATCTACGAGAACATGCTCTGGAACCAAATCAAGGACGGCCCGATCCCAAGCCACATCGGCATCATCCTGGATGGGAACCGGAGGTGGGCGCGGGAGAAGGGCCTTGAACCGTGGAAGGGGCATGAGCAGGGCGCCAAGAAAATCGAGGATTTTCTCAACTGGTGCAGCGACATCGACGCCATCCGCTCCGTCACCCTGTACGCCTTTTCCACGGAGAATTTCAAGCGTTCCGAAAAGGAGGTCATGGAAATCTTCCGGCTCCTCCGGGAATACTTGGAGAGCCTGATGACGGACGAGCGGGTCCACAAGAACGAGATCCGGATCAAAATGCTCGGCCGGGTCCAGCTCCTCCCCCAGGAGCTGCAGGAACTCATCGAAAAGCTCGAGAGGAAGACAGCCCATTACAACAAACGGTTTTTCAATTTCGCGATCGCCTACGGCGGCAGGACCGAAATTGTCGACGCCTTCCGCAGGCTTGCCGAAGACGTGAAGAACGGCAAACTCGGCCTGGAAGACGTCAACGAGAAAGTCATCGAACAATACCTGTACACGGCCCACCTGCCCAACTGCAGCCCGGACCTGATCATCCGGACTTCCGGCGAGATCCGACTGAGCAATTTCCTTACCTGGCAGGGCGCCTACAGCGAATTGTGCTTCCTGGACGTGTACTGGCCCGCATTTCGAAAGCTGGATTTCCTTCGGGCCTTGCGAACCTATCAGAAACGCCAGCGGCGTTTCGGGAGCTGACGAGCTTCTCGTCCCTTCAGAGTCCGATCTCCCTCAGTCTGGAACGAATCTCCTCCCTCGTGACAGTGGCCGTGCCAAGCTTTTCCACGACCAGACCTCCAGCCAGATTCGACAAGACCGCGGCTTCGCGCATCGACGCCCCTGAGGCCAGCGCGGTGGTGAAGACAGCGATCACCGTATCGCCGGCACCCGAGACGTCGAAGACCTCGCGCGCCCGGGCCGGGATCTCGTAAGGTCTTTGGCCGGACTCGAACAGGCACATGCCCCGCTCTCCCAGCTTGATCAGCACGGCCGCGCAAGAAAGCCTTCCGAGAAGGATCGAACCCGCCTCATGAAGGCTCTTTTGATCTGCGATCCGGATGCCCGTCGCGACCTCGGCCTCCTGACGGTTTGGCGTGATCGCGGTGACCCCCCCGTAAAGAGAGAAATGATCCCTCTTGGGATCCACGGTCACAATCCTCCCTGCCCGCTTCGCCAGCGGAAGAATCTCCCGAAGCAGCGCTTCCTGGATGACCCCTTTCCCATAATCCTCCAGAACGATCGCGGCTCCCTTCTGCAGCAAGCCTTTCAATCTCTCCAGGAGTTCGGCGAGCCGCGGGCTCTCCAGGTTCCTGGCGTCCTCCCGGTCCACCCGGACCACCTGCTGCCGATGGGCGACAATGCGCGTCTTCAGCGTCGTGGGCCGAGAGGGATCCGTGATGACCCCATCCGTGCCGATCCCCTTTTCCTCGAGCATCCGGAGAAGCCGTCTGCCCTCCTCGTCTTCGCCCACCACGCCACAGGCATCCACCATGGCTCCCAGAGCCCTGGCGTTGTGGGCCACGTTCGCCGCTCCCCCAAGAGAAAAAGATTCCTTCAAGACTTCCACCACTGGGATGGGCGCCTCGGGAGAGATGCGGTTGACCTCCCCCCAGACGTACTGGTCAAGGATGAGGTCTCCCACGACGATGATCTTCGTGCCTTCCAGGCTAGACAACAGAGCCTCGGCTCTGACCACGTCGAGTGCCATCGCGTAAAGATCCTCCCCGAAACCCGAGTATGAGGCCGGAGGCCAACCGAGTGAACAGAATGTTCGACGTTCACGGAGCGTCCATGATAGAGGAAGGCCCGGCAAGGGGTCAATTCGCAGATCCTTCTGGTTTGTGTTTTGGCCACCTCGGGCTTATAATTTTCCGTCGCTTCCTCAAGCCGTTCACCAAGAGCCGCTCCGGGGTTTCACCCGATGTACAAAGCCAAGATTCTGCTCGTCGACGACGAAAAAGAGATCCTGAGCAGTCTTTCTGGATCTCTCGAAGACGAGGGATACGAAGTCTGGACCGCTCGCGACGGGTCCGAGGCCATGGAACGAGTGCGCGCCAGCCACCCGGACATCATCTTCCTGGACATCTGGCTTCCGGGCATGGACGGGATCGAAACGCTCCGGGCTATCAAGGAGTTCGACGCAGACATCGAAGTGGTGATCATGACAGGCCACGGAAACGTCAGTACCGCTGTGCAGGCCATTAAGCTCGGCGCCTTCGACTTCCTCGAAAAGCCCCTGTCCTTGGACATGATTCTGGAAGTGATCCGGAAAATCCTCGAACAGAAGGCTCTTCAGAAAGATCTCGCCGAGACGCCTCTCCGCAGCGGCCGCCGGGACGAACTCATCGGCAGCAGCGAGGCTGTCCGGAGGCTCCGCAAGGAAATCGGCCGGCTTTCCAGGGCGGACGGGCCGGTCCTCATCCTGGGGGAAGTGGGTACCGGCAAGGAACTCGTGGCCAGAATTCTCAACGACCACGAGTCCGGCAGGCGGAAACCCCTGGTCAAGTTCAACTGCACAACTTGGCCGGAAGAGGAGATCGAAGAAACCCTGTTCGGTACGGGTCCGAACGGGCACGCCAGAAAAAGGGAATCGAGAAAATCCCTCCTGGAACAGACAGCCGGCCGAACGCTGTATGTGGACGCCATCGACGAGCTTCCCGGCTCGGCGCAAGCACGTCTGGCCAAGTACATCGAGGAACGCGCAAAGGCCCGTGTTCCCGAGGAGCCCTCCCCCAAAGCCGGGCCGGCATGGATTCTCGCCTCCTCTACCCAGGACCTCGAAAAAGCCGCCAGAGAGGGAAAATTCAGCCAGGAACTCCTGGACTGTTTTCGAGGACGGGTCATCCGGATCCCGCCTCTCCGGGAGCGGAAATCGGACGTTCCCGAACTCGTCCGGTTTTTCTTGAAAACCCAGTGCATGGAGTACGGCCGCAAGCCCAAAGAAATCGACGACGAGGCTTTGCAGATCCTGGTCGCCTATGACTGGCCGGGCAACGTGAAGGAACTCAAGAACATCGTGGAAAGACTCGTCATCTCGGTGCCGATCTCGCGGATTTCCCAAACGGACATTCCTCCTTCCATCCGCGGAGGGGTTCTGGCCGACCCAGAGAGCGGCCGGGCCCAGGCGTACGAAATGTGGGGTTCTTTCCAGGAAGCGGAGCGGGCTTGGGAGAAGGACTACCTCTTGCACCACCTTCGGAAACACGGCGGCGATGTCCGGGCCACGGCCAAGGCACTGGACATGGACGCCCGCAGGCTCGCCCGCAAGATAGAAAAACTCGGGCTCCATCCAGTGCAAACGGCCCCCAGCCGGATGACCCGACAGAAGACCCTCAAGAGAAGCGTCGTTTTGGCCGGCCAGGGGCTCCACTCGGGCATCAAGACCGGGCTGATCCTGTCGCCCCTGCCCCCCAACAGCGGGATTCTCTTTGGAAACATCAACACCGGCGAATCCGTTCCGGCCCACCTCGACTACGTGGACTCCACCGATTACGCCACGTGCCTGCGAAAGGGATCCACCGTTGCGAGGACGACAGAGCACCTTCTGGCGGTTCTTCACAGCTACCGGATCCACAACCTCCTTGTGAAGATCAACGACGAGCTTCCAATCATGGACGGTTCCGCCCTGGACTTCTGCGCCATGGTCGAAGACGCGGGCACCGACGACCAGGACGCCTTCCTGGAGGAGATCGTGATCGACCGAAAATACGTGGTCGGAGAAGAAGGGCCTCAGACCAAGTTCATCCGCATCGAGCCAGCCGACTTCTTCGAGGTCCACTACATCCTTCAGTACCCCGAGCCGATCGGCAGGCAGGAAGCCCGGTTCGTCCTGAAAGACGCCCGCGACTTCCGGGAGGAGATCGCCCCGGCCCGCACGTTCGGTTTCCTCCGTGACATCGAAAAGCTCGAAAGAATGGGCCTGGCCAGCGGCGGACGCCTGAACAACGTGATCCTGGTGGACGACGAGAAAGTGGTCAACACGACCCTTCGGTTCCCCGACGAATTCGCACGACACAAGATCCTGGACATTTTGGGAGACTTCTACCTTCTCGGCAGGCCAATTCGCGGCAAGATCACGGCCCAAATGACCGGCCACTCCGACAACTACGCTCTCATGAAGGTCATCCGGGAGCAAATGAGAATTGCCTAAGAACAGGAACCCCGACCCGCAGCTGCCTCCTTCGAGTCTCCGGTCCTGGCCGCTCCTGGCGTCCGAGGTGCTGCACGCCTTTCCGATCTACCGGCTCCGCAGAGACTCGCGACAGTCGCCCCGGACCGGAAAGGTACACACCTTCTTGGTGCTGGACGCCACAGACTGGGTGAACGTGGTGCCGGTCACGCCCGAGGGAAACGTCGTGCTGATCCGGCAGTTCCGGCACGGGACCGGCTCCTTCGTCCTGGAGGTCCCTGGAGGCATGGTGGATCCCGCGGATCAGAGCCCGGAGGAAGCCGCCCGCAGAGAGCTTCTGGAAGAGACGGGCTACGCGGCCGAGCGCTTCCGCTATCTCGGCTTCGTCCATCCCAACCCGGCCATCCAGAACAACCGGTGCCACACGTTTCTCGCCGAGTCTGTCCGCCGGGCCCAGGCGCAGCACCTCGAAGGCTCTGAGGATATCGAAGTCTTGGAGGTGCCCTACGACCGCATTGCCAGCTTGATCGAGCGGCGCAAAATCACCCACGCCCTCGTCCTGACGGCTTTTTTCTGGTACGACCAGTACCTTCGCCGCGGCAACACCCGGCCAGAGGGGCCGCAGGCGTCCGAAGACCAAATCCGCTGATAGGCAGGGAAAACCGATTTCAGGGCCCGGACCGCGAGAGCACGGATTCTGGCTGGGCCGACCCATCGGAGCACAACATGACGAGAGCCCGCATCGCTGGCACAGGATTCTATGTGCCGGATCGAATCGTGACCAACGACGACCTCGCCCGGATGTTCGAAACGAGCGACGAGTGGATCCGCCAGAGGACCGGCATCGTAAGGCGCCGGTACGCGCCGGACGACGTGGGCTGCGCGGAACTCGCTTTCCGCGCTTCGCTTCGGGCCATCGAGAACGCAGGGATCGAGCCGAGCCAGATCGACTGCATCCTTTTGGCCACCTTGAGCCCGGATTACCACTTTCCCGGCAGCGCCTGTCTCCTGGGGCACAAACTCGGGCTTCCGGGCGTCCCGGCCATCGACGTGCGGGCCCAGTGCTCCGGATTCATTTACTCCCTTGCCATCGGGGATCATTTCGTCCGAGGAGGCCAGTACCGAAAGGTTCTGATCGTGGGCTCCGAAAAGCATTCCATGGCTCTTGAATTCTCTGACCGGGGGCGGGACGTGACCGTCCTGTTCGGCGACGGCGCCGGGGCCGTCCTGCTGGTCCCCACCGAGGAAGATCGGGGTGTTCTGTCCACCCATCTCCATGCGGACGGCGAATTCGCCCAAAGCCTTTGGCTCGAATGCCCGGGATCTGCCCATCCCCGATGGATCACCCACGAGATGCTCGACCAAGGCAGAACCTACCCCCGCATGAAGGGTAAGCTCGTCTACAAGCACGCGGTGGAGAAGCTCCCCCAGGTGATCGCGGAGGCGCTGGCCCACAACCGGATGGGCCTCGAGGAGGTGGATCTGTTCATCTTTCACCAAGCGAACCTGCGAATCATCGAATCCGTGGGACAGCAGATGGGAATCCCGAAGGAGAAGATCTACAACAACATCCACGAATACGCCAACACCACGGCTGCCTCCATTCCCATCGCCCTTCACGAAGCCCTGGAAAAAGGCCTCCTCCGGCCCGGCCAGCACGCGCTCCTGGCCAGTTTCGGCTCGGGCTTCACGTGGGCGTCGGCCCTCATCCGCTGGTAAGGCCTCCCGGGGCCCCTGGGACCGCCGAACCTCCCCGGCTGATGGGATGTGCCTTTCCTCTTGTTCCTCGGATCGGACTTCCTCGTAAAGGTCGACCCAGCCCCCATGCTTGCCTGCTCGACGCCAGGCACACCGAAGATCCTGCTTTTTTCCTTGCCACACAGTCACGCTCTCTGCTATCCATTGTGCATCTGAAGGCCTTTTCTATCATCGGAACGCGCCATCCGATCGGAATTGCGATGCTGGCGATTCGGGTCTCGAAGGAAGCCCAAATTCTTGAGGCGTCAAGGACGGTGCAATTTCGTTTCTGTATAGAGGATGGAAGGGCAAAACGTTTCGAGGAGGTGGAATGATGAAGATGCGGGCAGCGGTGGCTCTGGGGATGGGACAGCCTTTTGAGCTCCAGGAGGTCGATTTGGACGACCTTCGTCCCCATGAGATTCTTGTTCGGATTGTGGGAACAGGCTTATGCCACACGGACCTGTTTTTCAAGAGTCTCATTCCCATGCCTGCGGTCTTCGGCCACGAAGGGGCAGGCATAGTGGAGAAAATAGGGGATCGGGTATCGGCGGTAGCGCCAGGGGACCGGGTGGTGATCAGTTATAACTCTTGTGGGACATGCAAGAACTGTCAAAAGGGGGCACCCTACTACTGCGCGAACTTTACGGAGCTCAATTACAGCGGCATGAGGGCGGACGCCACGATGCCGTTTCGCAAGGATGGGATCTCCTATTACAGCTCTTTTTTTGGTCAGTCTTCGTTGGCCGACTATTCCTTGACGACGGAACGGAACGTAGTCAAGGTTCCTTCGGATGTTCCGTTGGAGATTCTGGGTCCCTTGGGCTGTGGCATCCAGACCGGAGCAGGGACCGTAATCAACGGACTCAAGGCCAGAGTCGGCGATTCGATTGCCATTTTTGGTACCGGTACCGTGGGCTTGGCTGCGGTCATGGCGGCCAAGGTTGTCGGCTGTACGTGCATTATCGGTATCGACGTCAAGCCCAATCGATTGGAGCTTGCCAAGGAACTTGGGGCGACCCATGTGATCAACGCCTCAGAAGAAGAAGTGCTGGGCGAGATAAAGAGGATAACGGCTTCGGGCATCGACTTGGCCATTGAAACCACAGGACTTCCGGCCGTGGTCCGTCAGGCTGTGGACGCCCTCGATTTGATGGGGCGCTGTGCGATCTTGGGTGCCTCTCCCATGGGTACGGAGATGTCGTTCACCATGAATGAATTCTTGGGCGCTGGCAAGGGAGTGATCGGCGTGATCGAGGGGGAGGCCGTGCCGCAGATTTTTATTCCGCAACTGATCGAGCTTTACAAACAGGGTAGATTCCCCTTCGACAAGCTCATCACGTTCTACGATGCGAAAGACATAAACCAGGCTGTGGAGGATGCGGAGCACGGCGTCGCCGTGAAACCCGTAATCCGCTTCGACCGCTGAGAGGATATCGTAACTCAATTTATGTTTTGATTGGATTCCTTGTCTTGGGCCTTGCAATTTGCGTTGGACGTGTGTCCTGAGAAAAGGGACTCCTCCGGCCCCCCAACTTTGACAGTGCTTAAGAGCAAAAAATCGGCAGATCAGGAAGTTAGCCCAACGGGACGGGGAATTTTCGTACTACAAAGCCCCCTGGGAGAGGTCCTTCACCTTGGGGAAGGGTAACTC
>Ga0101944_10000824_pt1 | contig 81447 bp, 63 predicted proteins | sample DewCreD2012metaG_FD_75245 | JGI IMG/M metagenome (GOLD analysis project Ga0101944, IMG submission 75245) | Hot spring sediment bacterial and archeal communities from British Columbia, Canada, to study Microbial Dark Matter (Phase II) - Dewar... ... | reverse complement strand
TGTTCGGGGATGGGTGGTATGGGGGCTGGTTTCACGCTCATTGAGGCTTTCTCCTTTCCCATATAGGGTCTACCCATTATAATGCTCGGGTATTCCTTTAGTTCGCCAACAGTATCGAACTGACGTTAAATATTTATTTTCTTGATTAATTCCTCAAGATAGCGCGATTTCACTTGTTTGCTGGCAAGGGTTCTTTGAAGAGGAGGAAATTTCAATATAGCTCCCAATAATGCGGCTAAAGCGCGATGACTCCACAATACTCTTTGGTCAAAAATCAAGTCTTGGAGTTTTCCCCTTTCAACCGCCATCATTGCCACCCGGTGGACTGAATTTAATGGGGTAATTACTCGCTGGGGGCGGCTTTGCATGTGCAATCCATCATTAGGACAAGTTCGTATACACACACCACAGCCTAAACAGATATCTTCGTCTATCCGTGCTTTCTTCCGGTTCGGTTGATGAGGATCATTGGCAGATACTAATGCCATCGCTTCAACCGGGCAAGCGCTGACACATTTCCCGCATCCATTACATTTTTCCTGGTCGATCGTGACGATAAAATTGCTTGTATGAACTGGGTTCATGAATCCAAATCGACGGGCAGCAATCATTGCTTCGCAGCAGCAACCACAGCAATTACAGATAAAATTAACACCTTCCCGGACGTTTTCTCCAAATTGAACCAGGTTATGTTCCCACGCTTGCTGAAGAAGATCTAACCCTTCTGAGATATCAACAGATCGAGCATATCCGTGTTTTATAAGCGATTCGGCTGAACTGTTAAAGGTCATGCAGATATCCATTGGCGCGTTGCATATGCGGTTTACGTGCATCATTTTGTGTCGGCAATAACAAATCCCCACACCGCGATGGGTGGCGGAGCGAATGACTTCGCTGGCGCGTTCGTAATCTAAAACATGAAGGGCATTCTGGTTGGTGATCACTTTTTCCTGTACGAATACTCGCCCAAGTTGAGTCTCGCCATTTGCAAACAGGGATTTGATAAAATCTTCTTCGACATTCATATACTGGAAGAATAGTTCCCCCAACACTTTTTGATCTACATCCCCCCGTAAACGCATCATCGAAAACTCAAAGAATCCAGCCATAGGAGGCGGCAAAGTGTATACGGATTTTCCATTTCGTTCAACATCCACTAAAATCGCCCGGCTGGCAAGTTGGTCTAAAATATTAATGGCTTCAGCCTCATCCATTCCCCAAATTCGCGCGGCTTCTTCTGCCGTAAAGGGTTTTACAGGTAAAAGAGCTACCAATCCTGCCTCTTTTTCAGAGAAAAGAATGGACAATATTTTGTATAGTGTTTCAGAGGGCGGAGCACCTTGTGGAAAACGGTTCAAACGGTCAACCAGGTTTTCGTATGCTGATTTTAAGGTGATGTGAGCCATAAAAGATACCTGTTGTGATTTAACTATAATCTACCTGAGATAGTATATCTGATTATACAACACCTGATTTCGAAAAAATAAGTAGTTGAATCGAGCGATATCTTATGTTATATATTTAGTAGAAACGTTGTATTCACATCAAAGAGGCTGTCTTCACTGGCGGTGAACCATCGAATAGCCTGAAGCTCCTTATCGACTCCCGCTCACCCAGGGCGGGATTTTGCATTTCATAAAGAAAGGCAAGGTGTGATATGTCCATAATTACAATTTCACGACAAACTGGCAGCGGTGGAGATGAAGTTGCAAACCTGGTCTGCCAGCAATTGGGATATCGGCACTTCGATAAAGGGTTGGTTGCCCGTGCGGCGCGAGAATCGGGCTTATCAGACCATGAGGTGATCGATTTCTCAGAAGATAATTACCGGGTTCGTTCCTTTCTCGATCGGTTGTTCGGAAGAAAGGCAACTGTCGCACAGGTTCGCATTTGGAAAGAGGATGTTTCCGGTGCGAGAACCACTGAAGAAATGGCATTGAATGAAGATACCGCAGTTTCATTGATGCAAAAAGCCATTCAAGCAGCATATGAGACCGGACAAATGGTCATAATTGGTAGAGGAGGGCAGGCATTGCTAAAAGATAAGCCCAATGTGCTTCATGTGCGGATTATCGCCCCAATGGAAGATCGAATTCAGCGAATAAAGGAAAGATTAAAAATGGAGCGGCAGTCATTTCAAGCGGATATCGATATCAGGCGCGAAGCACAGGATTGGATATTGTCGCATGATGCTGCGTCAGCAGATTACCTCAAGCGTTTCTATGGTGTTGATTGGGATGATGCTGGTTTGTATCATGTGGTTATTAATACTGGGAAACTTGGCATTGAACAGGCGGCTCAGTTGATTGTTGATATCCATCAAAAGTATCATCTCCAGATAGAAAACACTGCCGAAATCCAGGCGTAGTATCAAGCGCGCGATTTTTATTTCGAAGAGCGGCGTGAGGATGCGCCGCTATTTGTTTTGATTTCTCTGATTGATGTCCGTAGATTTTAGGCACTTTCTGACAATTCCTTTACAACTTAATAATTTCGATTACGTATACAAGATGGTATTTCTGTGGATTGGTCTATTATCCATATTAATGGAATTTGTAGTTGCTTATTTTTCACTATTTCGAAGAAAGGGTATATATGGACAAAAAACATGCGCAAACGATCATTATCATTGGGGCAGGAATAGCTGGACTTTCTACAGGCATCTATGCTCAACTGAACGGTTATCACAGCAAAATTTTTGAACTTCATTCACAGCCTGGAGGATTGATGACTGCCTGGAGGCGCAAAGGATATACTATCGATGGATGCATCCACTGGTTATCAGGTTCGAAACCGGGATCTCAATTTTATCCAATGTGGGAGGATATTGGATTGATTCAAGATCGAACAATGTTTGATCCCGAAGTTTTTATGAGGATTGAAAGTAAAGATGGACAGGTGTTTAACCTTTATACGGATATTTATAAAGTAGAGAAGCATCTTTTGGAGATATCTCCCGAGGATGGGAAAGCGGTTAAGGATGTTTGTTCAATCATACGGAAATTAAGTAAATATAATCCATTACCAGGTGATGATTTTCTGACACGCCTTCGTAATTTTTTGTCTATGGCGGCAATTATGCCGTTGTTTATTAAGTGGGGACAGAAAACGATGAAAGACCTGGGGACTCAATTTAAGAATCCCTTTCTCAGAAGAGCTTTCTCGGATTTGTGGTTTCCAGAGATGTCGTCTGTGGGATTTTTAATAACAATGGGATGGCTTTCAAGCGGAATGGCGGGTTACCCCTTGGGCGGGTCGCTTCCGATGGCGTTAGCTGTCGAAAAACATTTTCTAAACTTAGGGGGGAAAATTCGTTATAACACCCGTGTGAGAAAAATTCTAATTGAAAATAATAAAGCAGTGGGTGTTGTTTTAGAAGATGGCAGTGAAGAACGCGCAGATATTATTATTTCAGCTGCCGACGGACATGCAACCTTATTTGACATGCTTGAAGGCAAATATTTGCCGCAAGAATTTCAGCAAATGTACGAGACCTTTCCGATATTTCAGCCGTTGATCCTGATTGGGTTGGGTGTGAATCGGAAATTTGATGAATTACCGGGATTAACAAGTGGTTTGATCCTGGAATTACCTCATCCTATTGCGATAGCGGGAAAGGACCGGGATCGATTAGAAGTGATGATTTATAATTTTGATCCCAGTCTGGCGCCAAACGGAAAAACCGCCATCACGGTGATGATCGAATCAAATTATGATTACTGGAAAAACCTTGCCGAAGATCGTGAAAGGTATGATGCTGAAAAAGAAGAAATAGCTCTGGCGGTTATACGGCAATTGGAGATGCGTTTTCCGGGAATTGGCAATCAGGTTGAGGTGGCAGATGTTGCGACTCCATTAACCTTCGAACGATATACAGGAAACTGGCAAGGCAGTTTTGAGGGGTGGTTGCCAACTCCAAAAGTGGTGACAAAAACAGTCCCCAAGATATTAGCTGGCTTGGACAATTTTTACATGGTGGGGCAGTGGGTGCAGCCTGGTGGAGGATTACCCAGTGGTGTAATGACTGCTCAACAAGTGGTGAAGAGTATATGTAAAAAAGATGGGAAAAAATTCTCAAGAGCGAATCAATCATAACCTTTTCCATTTCGTGGTGTTTAAACTTGCAAACCCTGCGCATGGAGCAAGAAATGCCAAAGATCGCTGTCATCACCGATTCTGATTGCAGCCTGTCTGCAGAGATAAAAACTAAGTATCAAATCCGAACCGTGCCGATCAGCATAAATTTTGGAACGGAAAGTTACCTTGACGGTATTCAGATTAACGATAAAGAGTTGTTTGAGAGAATTGATCGAGAGAAAAAGCTGCCGACAACTTCAGCGCCTTCGACTGGTCAATTCAGCCGGGCTTTTCAGACAGCATTTGATGATGGATATGAATCGATTATTTGTTTATGTGTAAGCAGCGAGGTGAGTGCAACATACAGTGCAGCATTGGGGGCAAAAGAGATGGTCGGAGGGGATATTTCAGTAATTGATACCCGCAGTTTATCGATGGGCGAGGGGTTTATGGTGCTTGCGGCGGCAGAGTCGGTGCAAAAGGGAGAGTCAAAGGAAGCGGCAATGGCTGCCGCAATGGATATTGGCAATCGTGTGAAATACTATGGCGCTTTGTCTACGTTAAAATATCTGGCGATGAGCGGTCGAGTTGGGCATTTGGCAGCCGGAATGGCGGGTTTGTTGAATATACAGCCGATTCTCACTATTCGTAACGGGAAACTTGAAATGTTAGAGAAAGTTCGCACACGAAAAAAAGCTTTAGCTCGCTTAATTGAACTGGCGCAAGAGGCAGTCCTCACCAATGAACCAGGAAAATATAAATCCATTGCCCGAATGGCTTTAGTGCATGTTAATGCGTTGGACGAATTAAAGGAATTTGAGGGTCAACTTCGATCTGCCATTAGCTGTCCGGAGGAGATCATGATTTGTGAGTTGGGTCCTGGCTTATCGGTACATTCCGGTTCGGGACTTATTGCTGTAGCAATTGTGACCGAAAAGTAGATCCATTCTATATGAAATAGGATAAACCAGGTAGAATTTTCGGCTCTGGCTAGACTCCAGCCAGCCGGCAAAATGCCTGATATGCCCAATCATCCCATTCTTCTTTAACACCGATACCGTGCAGGTCGGGGTAATTTTTTACAATTAAGCCGCCCCCAAAAAGAGAGACCATTTGTTGGGCGAACTCTTCAATTTTCAGTCGGTCTCCGGTTGGAAGTACTTTTTGGATATCCACCGGACTCCAGAGGGCTGCCTTTCGTTCTCGAAGTAATGCTGCCAGGCGGGGCATATCGTATAAGCCGGGTTGATCAAATTGAAAAACGTCAACGCCAGCATCGAGTAAATCAGGAACGATCGACCAGTTTTGCCCGCAAGAATGCATCAGCACCTTCATCCCATAATCATGGGCGATGGCGAACAAGCGCGAGTACATTTCCTTAAAATAAAAGCGAAACATTTTTGGACTGAAGAGCAAGCCTGTTTGGGTGCCCATATCTTCCCCAATCATGATGCCATCTGCGCCTGCCTTACCTGCCAGATGGATTTTTTGCTCGTACACATTTGCCACAATAGTATGCATACGCTGCAATTCATCTGGATATTGCGCCATATCAGCAAAATATATTTCCATTTTCCGCAGATATCGAGCGTTATCGAACACCCAGCCCCCAATTACCGCGATCTTAAATTTTTCAGTTGGCTGAGAGAAGAGACGCATCATGTCCGCTGCGCAGTTGGGATGGGAATAGTCTGGGGGCTGTAAGTTGTCTAGTTGAGACCAATCCACAATTGCTGGCTTGAAAATTTCTCCCTTAACCGATCCATCAACCATTCGCACCCACAGGTTTCCCCACTCGTCGTCGTAATATTCCTTTTTCCCTTGCAGCCACCTTTTTTGCGTGTAGCCGTATGGTATTGGGTGAGCCGCCAGCATATCATTAATTCTGCCGCGATCAAATGTCATGCCTGGACGTAATGCGCCCGTGTGATTGATGTTTGCCAACACAATTTCACGTGGTAGCATAGATTATCACTCCTATTGATATTTCGCAGCCACCTGTCGATACAGGTCATTGAGTTCGGATACAGATAATGAATCAAATATCAGAAAAGCCAGACCGCGGGGGTCAAGCTCTTCACAAAGGCGAAGCACTTCATTTGCTGGGGAAGTGACCAAAAGGGGGCGTTTTTTTCTCTGGATTTTTCTTAGCATGTCTAGTTTGGAAAGAGCTGAATTCCCTGCACCGGGTACATATTGAATAGCCTGAATTTCAGGTGTGTCCAATAAGGCGTCGATATGCCGGGTTGCACCCGGACCGTCCAGGTGAAAAATGGATCTGCCTACCGTGGCAGATTGGCGGGCTATATCTGGCAGAAATAATTTTTCAAACTGAAGTGGTCCGATCAGATAATTGAAATCACATTCAGTAACAATATATGGTTGATTTGACCACAGTCCTACCCAGTTGATTAAACCAGCTCCCCACTTACAGCATATATCAAATAAAAGTTCATATACTTTCCGCCATTCTGGATATATGATTTTTACCGCTTGTTCTACCTTTTCAGGTTGATCGATGACATCCAGCGATAAAGCGCTGGAACCACGCAAGTTTAAGAGCAAATCAGCAGTGCCGCCCAAGCTAGGTGTGCAGACGATGTAGTTACCTGGAGCCTGGCTTGCCGTTAAGTCGGTCAAGATAGGAAGCAATTTCCACCAGGGATTATCAGGCAATATCTCGGTTGGCAGGTTGCTCCAATTATTATCTACCATTGGATGTGTCCAGCACGTATCAGAGACAAATTCGACTTTTGCCCCTAAAAGTCCCCCCAGCATCACAGGACCGAAGTCAACGCGAAAATAAGGAAATGAATCTCCAACGTGATATAGTTGCTGCAATTGAGCGAACCTGGCGGCAAACCAGGCTTCAGGATCTTGCAATAAGTCTAATCGCCTGGATAACGGGCGGGAAAGTTCGCCATTGGCATATGCCACAAACAAGGGGGGACCATCCAATTCAAAATTCCACCAGGCTTCATGGCGGGCAGAAATTTTGGGGAAATCTGGACAGAGGGATAATGGTTGTTTCGCAGCCTGCTGTTGGGATTTCATCCAGGCTGCCATCTTTGAAAATGGCAATATTGGTTCGTAGTTTACAGACATACCAGCCTTTGAAGGTGAGGGATATTTCCATTATACCTGACTTTACTCACCAAACACTTCGTCAATCACATCCCGTGTGATTTTCACCCAGGTGCGCACTCGATCAGGATCGCCTTGTACAGTCTCCACATCCTTTAAAGTGATATCCGTATGGCATCCATTTGCTTTGCAGGCAGCCAAATCCCTCCTTAATATGGAGCGAATACGGTCAGAGTCAAATCCATATCCTACCATATCGGTTGGACTGGGGCGATAGCTTAAGATATATTGATCGCCGATCTGCTCCGCACATTCATGTACATTTGCAGCAGGAGCGACAGCAATACGACGTAAGTTGGGAATCTGCCGTAGAATTTTGATTTTTTTGGTTAGATCTTCACAACATCCATACGCCGTTAGTCCAAATTCTTTTAATATGGGGAGCTGATATTGCAGCAAAAATCGGTCATGGAAGGCGGGAGAGACCAGGGTATATTCCTGGGCAGCCATATACCCCCATAACTGTTTGCGTTTTATTCCATTGCTATTGGCAGCAGGGTCCGGCAATTCTTCGGCATAAGGCATTGCCTGGTTTTGGTGGGCGCTCAAACCCCAATCACCAACCTGTTCGGCTTGTTCATGTGTTCTAAGTATCCCATCGCGGAAAAAGGCGAGTACATGATGCAGCCATTCTGGACGGTCATACATATCCAGCATAAAATTTTCAATTCCACGGAAGTGTCCCAAATCAGTTGAAATATCTCCGGTCCACATGCGGTAGGCGGGGGCGCGATCTATATTGATTGTAATCAGGTCGCCAATTGCGTCTGAAAGCTTTTCTACCTGGATAGAAGTGGTTTCTTCATCTATTTCGTGCCAGGGAGCTCGCATCGATTGGAATAATTCGGGATCGGTTAATGGATATATATTTTTATATGAACCTCTTAATTCATCGGAATAATTTCGTTGAACCTGGAACCCCCAGCCTGTACAGCGATAAGTTGCATGCACTGTTACCCATGGCTCGAAAACAGAGTCATCTCCCAAATAATACCAATATAGTTGATTGCGGAAAAAATTTTCAAAGTAGCGATAGAAGGAATCCTGGCATTTGCAGGTTGATTCCGGCATTTCCTTCCAGGCAAATGAGCGGGTATAAATTAGTACAGGGGTTCGTTTTAGACTGTTATGCCTTCTCCATAAGTCTCGCCGATTGTTTTGTTCGGGTAATGAGCATATTTCGAGAAATTGATTGACAAGATCGCGGAGTATGTCTCGATCCGATAATTCCATTAAGCACCTCAAGAAAGTGAGTTGATCATTGAGACTATTTGATTTCCATCATTTTACTTGAGTGAGTATAACATCAACCGACTGCACAAAAGTAAACTTATATTTCGTATCAAAGACCAAACTTGAGTTGATGTATTTTTAGTGAAATGCTTGACTAACCCTCATGCCAGTTGTCATTTTTTATGAGAGCCAGAATTTTTCTAACGCTTTGTGTCATTGTCATTTCATTGACGGTTAAGTGGAATGCCTGGTCGACAATTTCCTCTCTCTCAGAGACGTGTTGCAGATAATAAATAATTATTTCAGGTAACTGTTCACGAGGCGCAGATACATAATGAAATCCTGGCTTGTATTCGGGGTTGTGGGGGAAAAGTATATCTGAAATGACCAATGATCGGTTGGGGGCTGCCAGGTGAAACCGGAAAGGGAAGTTGTTAAAGTCCCAGGCTGGGAGCAGATTTAATGTGATTTTCGATCGGTTCAATATTTCGGTTCTTTGATTGCCAAAGATGTATGGATGATGAACCCCATCAACAATTAACATCTTGTAACCTGCTTTAGTTACTGCTTCGTATATTTTTTGAACCTGATCTGCTCTGGATTTGGACCGACATTTACCCATCCAGAGGATATCAATGTCTCGGTCGAGATTCAAAGTTTGCCATTCATTTTTCGAAGTTCCCCAAGGGACGTATTCTGCTGGTATTCCGAATCTGCGGTGCGCCTGGGTATAAATTAGGGAATATTCTATAAATTGGTCGAGATATTTATGAGAATAGCCGTATTGATAATCTCCAAAATAGCGATAACGACAGGCTTTGGAGTTGAGGAATTGATATGTTTTTAATTCTGCCAGACCCTGATTGTATTCTCCAATTGAGCCAAACCAGGAACGTAATTTACCAGCACTGCAAACAAACCATTTTGGCAGCAGGTAATTCGGCATCCCCTCGGTATCCCAGTGAATTAATAAGGGTCGAATGTCTGGTGGGATTGACTGCTTCTTATGGAAAATATTAATCAGATTCCCGTAGGGACCATACGAGAAAATGAGCTGTGTCTCTTGGGGGATATTTTTAGCGGGATCAAATAGAACTGCGTTGTATCCCAGTTCAAGCAGGCTGACATGTATATTTTGGGATATACCAATGCTATGACGCCATTCTACTACGGCGATATTCTTGATCATGTTAAGAAGAAATTCCGGATCGTCTGAATTACGGTATTTTGTTGTTGAAAGTCAATATGCGGACTTATTGGCAGGCTCAGACATGTCGCAGCGCACTCCTCGGTAATCGGAAAAGAGCCAGTCTGGTATCCAAGATCGCTATATGCCTCAGAAAGATGAGGGGGAATAGGATAATGGATTAGGGTTTCAATTCCATTTTGCAACAGGTAATCTCTTAGGGTGTCGCGCAGGGGATGGCGCACGATGAATTGATGCCAGACTGGTTGATAACCTTCTGGAACAACTGGTAAAACCAGACCAGGCAAGTCCGCTAGACGATTGAGATAGCGGTCTGCGACAGACTCTCGCCTCTTATTCCACTCGTCTAAATGCTTTAATTTCACCGATAGAAAAGCAGCCTGGATCGGATCAAGGCGGGAATTGACCCCCTTTACTTCGTTGTAATATTTTTTCCTTGATCCGTAATTTCGTAGCAATCGTATCCGATCGGCTAGTTGATCATCATTGGTGGTAATTGCACCTGCATCACCAAAAGCACCCAAATTTTTGGTTGGATAAAAACTCCAACCGGCTGCGTTTCCTAATCCGCCAGCCTTTTTTCCTTTGTACAATGCTCCGTGAGCCTGAGCAGCATCTTCAATCACGATTAGTCCATATTCGTTAGCAAGATCAACAAGCGGATCCATATCAGCGGTTAACCCATACAAATGGACTGGCATGATTGCCCTGGTTTTGCTGGTGATCTTTTCTTTTACTCTTTTGGGATCCATATTGTAAGTGTGGAGTTGAGGTTCGATTGGAATGGGTCTTGCGCCAGAATACGTCACTGCCAACCAGGTAGCGATATATGTGTTAGCAGGTATGATCACTTCGTCGTTCAATCCAATTTCATAGGCTCGTAATATCAAGTGGAGTGCATCCAGTCCGTTTCCAACTCCGATGCAGTGTTTGACACCGCAGTATGTTGCGAAGTTTTTTTCAAAAATCTCTACCTCATTACTTAATATATACCAGCCTGAATTCATCACCCTTTGATAGGCTTCATCCAGGTCGTTTTGAAGTTCATGATACGTTTTACCTAAATCCAGGAATGTGACTTTCATTGGTTTACCAGCATCAGATATTCACTGTAATCGCGGATATAGTCATCGGGATTATAGGGATCGGATGCCAATACCAATAAATGGGCTTCGGAGGTGTATTTATATTGAATTGTCCAGATCATCGGTGGAACATAGATGCCAATATTGGGGCGATCCAAAATAATTTCTTCTCGATTTTTTCCATCATCGACCACCACAGAAATTGAACCGGTTATACACACCATGAATTGATGCAAGGTTTTATGGGCATGTTCTCCACGTATTTCTTTTGATGGCACATCAAAAACAATGAAATATCTTTTTGGCAGAAACGGCAGTTCTTTACTAATTTCAGCAACGGTTAATTTTCCCCTCAAATCATCAATTAAGGGTAAACGGATCACCTTTATATCAGGAACAATTGATGTGTAATGATCTTCAGTCTCGGCTACCTGGCTTGATGGTTTGTTTTGAAAAGCGTTTACATAACCGGTTATGCGAGCCGGGTTCCCAATGACAATTGCATTAGGAGGAACGTCGTGCGTCACCACAGAACCAGCTCCAACCATGGCGTTCATTCCAATAACAATTCCTGGTAAGATAGTGGCATTCGCTCCGATGGATGCACCTTTAGAAATAACAGTTTTTGGATATTCTTTCAGGTGCTGTTTGCTCCGAGGAAACGGGTCATTGGTAAAAGTGGCGTTTGGGCCAATAAAAACATCATTTTCGATTCGAATACCGTCCCATAATTGGACTCCGCATTTTATTGTCACCCGGTTTCCAATGATTACCTGGTTTTCAACAAATACATGGTCACACAGGTTACAATCCTCGCCAATGATTGCTCCCGGTAGGATGTGGGCAAAAGCCCACACCCGGGTATTAGCACCAATAATTGCTCCTTTTTCGACAATAGCATTCGGGTGAATGAAAGGGGAATTTGGCATACTAAGGACCTATATAGGTTGATCTCCGTGATTCAAAATGGTCAAAGTAATAAATTCCGCGTGTTCCATTATCGATTCCGGAGATTGCTCCAAGAAAAGCTGTGTCTATTCTCCGAAGGTTATTGTTAATCCCGGTTAAATTAGCTCGTTGAATGCCATCGATCCATAAGGTTAATCGTCCATTGTTCGCGCCTGAGGCAGTGGCGGCAGCCCAATCAATTTCTATTGAATGACTTGAATTGCTGATTGTGAACCAACCGCTATTTGTCCAGGTCGAGCTGTTGTTTAGCGCGCCTGTTCGTATTTGGTAATTGCTGTTGTAATAGCGGTACTCTATTCGCGTAACCGGAGTGTTGCTGCCCATGACTCCCTGAAAAATGAAGTGGGCGTTTCCATTCGACATTGCGATGGAGTTTTGGTTGAAATAAAACCGTGCCCGGTAACGTGATTCATTGGCAGGACTGTAATCAATAACGTAGATACTGTTGTTGTCATTTACCGTGGCTCGAAGACCAAACAATCCTGTCATTGCCGCCTGAGAAGATACTTCCAGGTCCCCGTTATCTAAAACACTGGAACTCCATCTCGAAAGGTTACCGCTTTCAAAACTATCTGCAAAAATTAGATCTGTTATGGGTGTGGATGAAGGCAGAGGAGTTGATGTAAAAGTGGGCAATGGGGTATAGGTAGATGTGGGAGAGAGTGTGGCAGTGGGTGCAGGAGAGGGTGAAGAAGTAGGTGTGGGAGAGGGAGAAGGGGTTGGAGTGGCAGTTGGAGAGGAGGTCTGGTTGGTGAAGATGACATCGACCCAGTAATTGCTTTGGGCGAAAGATTGATTGGGGAAGGAAGAAGCGCCGTAGCGGTAGACGCCGTTGCCGCCTTCGATCTCGCTGCTGGCGAAGGCATAGAGAGGATAGTTGGTGAAACCCTGGGAGAAATACTGGCGGGAGACGGAGAAAAAACCGGTAGAAGTGTGATACGAAGCGATATAGGTGGTGTTGGGGGCAATGGGGACGGGATTGGGGAAGAGAACCTGTTGCCAGCCGGAGGGGGATTCGTTGGAGAAGGTGGTTTGAGCGAGGAGGCTGCCGTCTGCGGACCACAGGTTAGCGAGGTGGGGACCGGTGTTGTTTTGCGATTTGTAGAAACGCAGACCGGTGATGAAGCCCGGCAAACTGGAGCGGAACTTGACGCCCAATTCAACCGCGCCAGAATCAAACACCATTGGTTCTGCGGGGGTAAAACTATCGTTCCACAAACTGACGGGGAATTGTGGTTCGCCGGGGGTTGTGGGTTGGGGCGTGGTTAGAGGAGTTGGGGAGGGTATCAGGGTGGGCGTAAGAGAGGGGGTAGGACCGATTGGAGTTGATGTTTGTGGTGTTGAAGTCGGTAGTGGGGTAGAGTCAATTGAAATATTTATATTTCGTAAAGTGTTCAACGGCGTATTGAAAATTACATACCTGGAATTATTTTTGGTGATAATAGAAAAAGGAGTTGCGCTGCCGTTGTTGGAGACTCCAAGGATATGGTCTGTGTCGCCAATATGAACCTGGATAGTAACCGGATTATCATAAACCACAGGCAAGAAGAATGTGCCGTTTACTTTTTGTCGTTGGAAAGTGGATAGAGTGTGGACAGCATTGAAGTTAATGGAAGTACCATTATAAGAATAATTCGAGAACGATGCTGCATCTCTTACTTTGATATATTTGAGGATTTCACCGATTGTCGCATTCCAAAGGATGTTACTTCTGGAGCCTAGATAGCTGATACCTTCACAATATTCATGTGATGTGAGGATAGTCCAACCACCTGACGCAATTGCCTGGTCAACATACGCTGGAATATTAAAATTTACGTCTATTGAATTAAGATTTTGAATCTCAACTGGAGAACGAGTTTCGTTATTTAATATCCAGGTGAAGTTGTTAATAAAATCGACAAAATATCCTCTCGATCCAATCAAGTAATGTTCAGCAGCTGCCATCCTGCGGGCATCGGTGGTGCCGCATGTCCAAGCCATCGATAGAACAGGTTTACCTGTGCCGCTTTCTATGGCTGCAATGCTGGGTTCTAATTGATTGAGGCGAAAATTGGTAACTTCTGCTTGGGTGTAAGGAGTTTGGCGCAAGGTCTCGATGGTGCAATTCGGAAAACATGAAGGAATTTCGAAGCAAGATTGATCGTGGAACACCAGGTGAGAACCAATTTCATGTCCCGCGTTGGAAAATGCAGGTATCCAGGATGGAGTCTGATCTCCGATATGGTAATAGGTGCCACGGAACCCAGCAGCTTCTAATTCTGGACCGCAAAAGTGGTTGCTGTCATCCATTGAGAAGCTTGCCGCTGCAGTTTTACACCCAAACCACGAACATATACTCACATCATTTAGGGAGCGGGATGGTGGATCGGATGGGCGATTGGCAATACCAGATGTCGTTAAGGTCAGGATTAAAATCGGGAAAAAAAAGAAGACAGCGTATTTTTTAATCATTATAAGTTAAGAGAACAATTTATCGAAAACAATCGGATACGATAAAGCAGCTAAATTTCATTATAAAGATTATCCTGCATGTTTTATTCTGGAATTGGTTAGAGTTTGGTTGATAAGTTGAAAAATCATTGGGAATTATGATTTATTCAACGATTTATCTCGTCAATCTCAAACTAAAAAACTACATGTCATGATATACTCTTGCAAAGATTCATCCCCAAACAAAAAAATAATATAGGAGTTGGAGGAATGTTACACAAACCAGCCGCACCCGTAGGTAAGGATCTCGCCGCAGCATATAAAATGCGCCTTGGGATCTGGATGTTTCTGTTTTATTCTCTGTTCTATGCAGGCTTTGTGTTGATCAACCTGCTCGTTCCTCAGTGGATGGAATTGATCGTATTTGGCGGATTAAACCTGGCAACGGTATACGGTTTTTCGCTGATAATTGTCGCATTTTTACAGGCTTTGGTGTACGATTGGTTTTGCCACCGTGAAGAGGTCAAGCTAGCAAAAGAAGATCAAACAAAAAAGGGAAACAACTAAAATGGTCATCCTAATCTTCCTTTTCTTCGTACTATTGGTGATCGGTTTATCGTTTTACCTGGGGAATAAGGCAAAGACATCCAGCGGGTATTATGCAGCGGGTGGACAAATTCACTGGGGAGTAAATGGTGTGGCGTTTGCGGGGGACTACCTTTCTGCAGCTTCGTTTCTGGGGATATGTGGGATGATTGCCACAGTCGGATACGATGGGTTCTTGTATTCAATAGGTTATCTGGCTGGCTGGATTGTTGCCCTCTTTGTGGTGGCAGAGCCATTGAAAAGACTGGGTAAATACACGTTTACAGATGCAGTTGATTCGAAATACAACTCGCGGGGCATTAAGCTTGCCGCGGCAATCAGCACATTGGTCGTGTCGATCTGTTACTTGATTCCCCAAATGGTGGGCGCTGGTGTGCTGGTTGAGCCGCTTTTGGGCATTCCCCATTTCTGGGGTGTATTAATCGTAGGCGCCATTGTCATCACCATCGTGGCTACCGCTGGAATGACATCCACCACGTATGTTCAATTCTTAAAAGGGTTGATGTTGATTATTTTTTCATTTGTCCTGGTCATAGCGGTGCTAAACCGGGGAATCTCAACGAAACCTGACCAGGATGGAAAAGTGGCTTTCTACGAGTATAAATCACTTGCTGCGAAGGTGGATGGGAAGCAAGTCTCAGTGGCTGATGCAAATTGGAAGGTCCTCGAATCGCAGGAATTAACCAGCCCCAAGGCAACTTTTGTCAAATTAAGTCATAATGGCAAAGAGTCCTGGTGGTTGCTGGCGGAAAAAAGCGGCATGTACACATTGATGGAAGGGCAATTTATTGCCCAAAGACCTGATGGCGTAACCATAGTTAATGGAGAGCCGGCATCTCCTGATAACCAACTCAGGCAGGTAAGTAATGTTCAATCAGTAGGTGGGGATAAAAATTTCTCCATTAAGAACCTTAATCCCTTCGAATTTCTAGGAATTATGTCGGATAAAGAAACCATTGTCCGCAATTGGAAAGACGTCCGGCTGACAGATAAGGATGGGGCAAAGGTCACGATTTATTTTCCTCAGGAAAATGAAGGGAACCGGTTGATGCGCCCGGGATTAAGATTTAAAGTCCAGGGCACGCCATTAGAGAAGATGGATTTCGCCTCTCTGATGCTTGCCCTGTTCTTAGGCACTGCTGCCCTGCCTCATATTTTGATCCGTTATTACACTGTGCCTAATCCTGCCAGCGCTCGAAAATCGACAATCCTGGCAATTGCTGCAATTGGATTTTTCTATATCCTGACCCTGTTCATGGGGTTAGGCGCAATGGTTAATAATGTCCTGAATGTGGCAGATAGCAATATGGCAGCTCCGTTGCTGGCGCGCTCGTTTGGAGATTTTCTGTTTGCTGTTATTTCTGCCATCGCATTTGCCACGGTTTTAGGTACGGTTAGTGGATTAATCGTGGCTGCTTCAGGCGCTGTAGCCCATGATCTGATGGACCGCTACATGAGTGTGAAGATGGATGACCGCCAAAAGGTTATGGCTGGTCGGATAGCAGCCTTTGTCATCGGTGGACTTGCCATTATTTTGGGGATTTTGTTTAAAGGGATGAATGTGACCTTCCTGGTTGGTCTGGCTTTTGCCGTTGCAGCTTCCGCCAACCTGCCATCCATCGTAATGCTGCTCTTCTGGAAGAAAACAACCTCAAAAGGGATTACTGCATCGATTATCACCGGCATTGTCACTTCGTTGGGGTTGATCATCTTTTCACCTGATTTGTATCGCCTTTATGGACTAAACCCTGCCAATGCTCCAATACCTTTTAGTAATCCGGGCATTGTATCGATACCTTTAAGTTTTATCGTCCTGGTGGTGGTATCTTTGCTGACAAAGCCAAACCAAAAATGAGCGATGGAAGGGACAACCCGAGTCAATTTTCATTGTCATTCTTACTTCAGTCATGACGCAGATCTGGCTCCCGAAGTCTTGGCTGAAAAGATGGCGGCTGCGGGTGTTCAATATGCTGCATTAACCGATCATGACTCGGTAGATGGTCTCTCGCGGTTTCAGGAAATATTAAAAAGGCGCGGAACAGGATATATCAGCGGGGTTGAACTCACATCTCAATATGACGGAAAGGAAATCCATCTATTGGGATATGGGTTCGACCCCGCTCATCCTGCCTTGCAAGAAGTATTAATTTCTTTGCGTCAAACACGGGATTTAGGTGTTCATCGAATTTCGTCATCTTTGATGAACCTGGGACGTCCTGCCAATGGTGCTGGAAATGGGGATGATCCTGGTCTGGTGCAGGAAAACCGGATTGACCTGGAAGATGCGATTCGGGTTATCCACCAGGCTGGCGGAAAAGTCTTTTTAGCGCATCCGTTAATGTATGCTTCTTCTAGAGAGCAGTTAGATCAGCTTATTGGCGAGCTGAAACAAAAAGGGCTGGATGGTCTTGAAGTATTCTATACTGCCTTTTCTAACGAAGAAATTAAGCTGTTATGGGAGTTAAGCTGCAAGCATCATCTTCTGACCAGCGCCGGCAGCGACGTTCACCGGGTAAACCAGGAATGGGGTGTTGACATGCCAACCAAAGCCTGGAAAGAATTTCGCGATTCAATCCTTCACACGAGTAGTTTTGCGCAGTTGCGATCTGATCAATCTTTCCTAAATAATCAAGGAGGAAACGCTGGCAAATCCGCCCCGAAACCCGCCTTTACTCAAAAAAGTTTTATTTTACGCATCTTTTTCCCTGCCATTTTGGCAATCTTTCTGTTTATCGCAGCGATTTGGGGGGTAATCCTTCCTTCGTTGGAACGAACACTGGTCGAGCGAAAACGAGAGTTGATCAAAGAATTGACGAATTCAGCCTGGAGCATCCTGGCATCTTATGAACGAGATGAAAGACTGGGAAAATTATCTCGTGTTGATGCTCAGGAGATGGCAAAATCCAGAATTGAAGCCTTAAGGTATGGGAGTGAGGGGAAAGATTATTTTTGGCTTCAGGATATGCACCCAACGATGATCATGCACCCTTACCGTCCTGATTTAAATGGGCAGGACGTGTCGCAGTTTACGGATCCGCGCGGCGTACGCATTTTTGCTGAATTTGCAGACTTAGTCCGCCGGAAAAATGAGGGATATATCGATTATGTATGGCAATGGAAGGATGATCCGCAGCGGCTTGAACCCAAGCAGTCTTATATAAAAGGTTTCGAACCCTGGGGCTGGGTGATTGGAACTGGATTGTATATCGATGATGTCAATGCGGAAATTGCCCGACTGGAACAAAATTTTTTTTACACCCTGGCTGGCATTTCTGGAGTGGTCATTCTTTTACTGCTTTTTATCGTTCAGCAGAGCCTGCGCATTGAGCGCGAGCGGATCGATGCTGAAGCGAACCTGCGAGAATCAAACGAGCGTTACCGTTCACTGGTTGAGGCTACCACGGAAGGAGCGTTATTGATTCTAGGTGGTCGTTGTCGTTATGCGAATCCTACTTTGCTCCGCATCATAGGATATACACTCAGTCAGGTCGAGCTATTGGATTTGAATGACCTTTTACCGCAGGGCGAGAATCAAACGATCTGGGAACTGATCCAACTGGTTTCGCCAGGCACAAAATCCGCTGAGGGGGTAGAAGGCGCTTTGCGAGCAAGAGACGGCAGTCTGGTTGAATGTGTGCTGGCGGTAAATCCGATTGAAATTGATGGCGTTCAAGGGATCATTTTATTGGCAAAAAATGTTGAGCCGGCAGTAATGCGTTTTACTGATTCAGAAGCAGACCGTTCGCTGCAAGACAACCTCCCGGTTGGCTGGCAATTACCTGTGGGCGTGTTTCAAGCCAGAGCTTCCAGACGCGCAGTTTTGACTCGGCTGAATCCAGCGTTACAGAAAATGCTGATTGATCTTCACCTGGATCACATCCAACAGCCAGCATTAGCAGACTTCTTCACCGATATGACAGATTTTCAGCAGATGATAGACAAGCTTCTCAAAGAAGGATCAATAAAAGAGCTGGAAGTGCATGTGGAAACAATCGAAGCAGGTTCCCGTTCTTTGTCGCTTTCAGCCAGCCTGGTTCGAGATGACGAAGGACATCCTTTGTGGATTGAGGGAATGCTGCAAGATGTCACTCCCATCTTTCAGCGGGAGGCGGAGCGCGAAGCCCTGATTGAAAAATTGCAGTCTTCCTTGTTATTTTTGCAAGAACCGGTTGAAAGGCTGGGAAAAAACCTGGTTGTGTTGGATGTGCACACGCCGGTTCAAAAGGCTGCCAGGTTGATTACCGCCAACAGCGCCAGTGCAGCGATTGTGGCGCTGAATGACGGCACGCCGGTAGGGATGGTGACTGACCATGACCTGCGGGAGAGAGTGCTTGCTGAAGGGCTTGACCCGCAAACTCCCATCCGGCTGGTGATGTCAGCGCCTTTGGTAACGATTTCTGAAAAAGCGTTAATTTTTGAAGCCTTGATGCGTATGGAGGAGAAAGGCATCCAATGCCTGGCGGTTGAGGACGAACAAGGCAAAGTGGTTAATATTTTGCGCTATAAAGAAATGGTGCAATTTCATCGATACGGTTCACTGGTGATGACGAATGAAATATCACGCGCTTCTTCACCGGAAACCGTCATTCAAGCCTGTCAGCGGTTGCCAACGTTGGTCTGCGCGTTGGTGAATGTTGGCGCACAGCCGCGCAGTATAACCCGCATGATTTCTCTGACCTGCGACGCTGCGGTGCAGAAATTTATCCAATTTGCCATTGCGGATTTGGGACAGCCGCCGCTGCCCTTCGCTTTTCTGGCAATGGGCAGCCAGGGACGCCAGGAGCAAACCTTGCTCACCGACCAGGACAACGCTATTATTATTCAGGATCCTGAACATGCTGAAGAGAAGTCCCGAGTCGAACAATACTTTTTGCGGCTTGGGGAGGCGGTAGTCAACTGGCTGGATCAGGCAGGTTTTCCGTTGTGCCAGGGCAAGATGATGGCGAATAATCCACGCTGGTGCCGACCGCTCTCGGATTGGAAACTCTATTTTAAAGAATGGATTCTAAAGGCTGAACCGCAAGAGTTGCTGGAATTCAGCATTTTCTTTGATTTCCGTTCAATTTACGGGTCAGCCGACCTGACCAACGATTTACGGCAATTTATCTTTCAATCTGTCAATGAATATCCTCCTTTCTTTCTCCATTTTGCAAAAAATGCTCTGTTATTTGCTCCACCTACCCGATTATTTGGACGCATTTACCTGAGCGGTGGATCGATGGAGCACGAGGGATACCTGAACCTGAAGGATGCCATGATGGCGATTGGCAATTTTGCCCGTCTGTACGCGCTGCGGCATCGAATTCATGCGGTGAATACCCTGGAGCGAATCGACGCGCTGGTTGAGAAAAATGTGTTATTGCCTGCCAGCCGGGATGAAATTACCGCTGCCTATAATTTCTTGATGCAATTGCGCCTGCGCCGGCAGGTCGAGCGGGTGACTGCTGGCAAGCCATTGGATAATATGGTGCAGATAGCGAGGCTTTCTCATCACGAAACTGCGCTGCTTCAGCAGGCTTATGCTCAAATCACCGCTGTTCAGAAGAAGATCAGTTATGACTTTTTCGGGGGAAGCTGATGAGGATTGGTTAAGAATATCTTCTCTATCCATTCGAGATTCCCAGCGGGGAGAGACCACACAATCACCAGCGCAATATAAAATCCGGTTTTATTTTAATAAATTTTTATTTGTAATAATTAACACCAAATCCTGTTAAGAAATCACAGAATAAAAGGTCAATAGTGTTAATCTATTATTAATATAAAATACATTCTTTATTAATCATTTCTTAATGGTTTTATTTCTCCGTAAGATGTAAAAACAATTATGAGCCTTAATTTGGATCATTAATTCCAATTATTAATTTTTCTAAATAAGGGAGATGGGGAAAAATGAATTACGTGAATAATATGAAAATATCGACCAAGTTGTTTTTCAGTTTTGGGCTGGTGTTGGCGCTGATGGTGGGGATCAGCTATTTCGCGATCTCCAGTCTGCAGACGATCGACGCTTATGTCAATGAGATGTATCATGACCGGTTGGTGCCGGTGCACGATCTCGGTCAAATAGAAGTAAATCTTTTCACAGTTCGCGGGGATTCGTATAAGTATATTGTGTTACCCCAGGAACGGGCGACCATAAAAACAGCCATTAATGACAACCTCAAAGCCATCGATTCATTGACTGCAAAATATAGCGCGACACAATTGTTGAAGGAAGAAGAAAAAGAGATATCCGTATTCCGCAGCGCTTTGGCGGAGTATAAGCTGGCGCTCCAGGAGTTCTTCAACTTCGCCGACTCCGGCAACAGCGACGCGGCAGTGAAGTCGATTGCGGATGGGGGCAGGGTTGCCAATGCGCGGAAAGCGGTAGGGGCTTCAACAGAAAAATTAGTGGATATAAACGTGAAACAGTCTGAAATCTTATGGAATCTGGCACAAGAAAACTACCAGCGGACCCGCCTGATCATGCTGGGATTGGCGCTGTTATCCACCGTGGTTGGCATTGCAGCTGCATTGTTGATCGTATCCAGTTTAAATAAGCCGCTGCAATTGATGGCGACCATGATGACCAACATCAGCGTGGGTGATCTCAATCATGACATCGACCGGCGGGCAAAAGAAGAAACTGCTAATCGCAAGGATGAAGTGGGTACGGCGGGCAAGGCGCTGCTGGCGGCTGAGAATTACCTGCTCGAGATGGCAGAAGTAGCCAGGAAAGTGGCAGGCGGAGACCTTTGCGTGTCAGTCAAACCCAGGTCGCCCAAAGATGAGCTTGGCAACGCTTTTCAACAAATGGTTCAGGGGCTGTGTAAAGCGGTGCGCGAGATTGCTCAATCTGCAGATTCAGTAGGAGCAGCCTCGGCGCAATTGGCATCAGCGGCAAACCAGGCGGGACAGGCAACCAGTCAGATTGCCACCACCATCCAGCAGGTGGCGAAAGGCACATCGCAGCAGGCTGAGTCGATTACCAAAACCGCCTCATCCGTCGAACAGATGTCGCGCGCGATAGAAGGTGTGGCAAAGGGCGCGCAAGAGCAGGCAGCGGCGGTGGCAAAAGCATCGACCGTGACCAACCAGATTTCGGCTGCTATTCAGCAGGTTGCTGGCAATGCAGCGGCGGTGGTTAAAGAAGCTGACAATGCAGCAAAGGCTGCCCGCGAAGGATCGCAGGTCGTTGAAGAAACAATTGCAGGCATGAACAGTATCAAGTCGAAGGTCGGCATCTCTGCTGAAAAGGTACAGGAAATGGGCTCGCGTTCGGGACAAATTGGAGAGATCGTATCAACCATCGAAGATATTGCCTCGCAGACCAATTTGTTAGCGCTCAATGCCGCGATTGAAGCAGCGCGCGCCGGTGAAGCAGGTAAAGGATTTGCCGTGGTAGCGGATGAAGTAAGAAAACTGGCGGAGCGCGCATCTGCAGCGACACGTGAGATTGGCGGTCTGGTGAAGAGTATTCAAAAATCGGTCTCTGAAGCGGTATCTGCCATGGATGAAGGCGCAAAGGAAGTCCTCTCCGGCGTAGAACGGGCAGCCAAAGCGGGCGATTCGCTGGCGGATATTCTCAAGGCGGCTGAAGCGGTAAATATCCAGGCGAAACAGGCAGCAACTGCCTCCCAAAGTATGGCGGCGTCTGCCAACGAGTTAGTCGCATCCGTCGATACTGTCTCAGCGGTTGTGGAAGAAAACACAGCTTCTACAGAAGAAATGGCGGCTGGCTCCGGCGAGGTGACGCAGGCTATTGAGAACATCGCCAGCATTTCAGAGGAAAATTCCGCTTCGATCGAGGAAGTGTCCGCCTCGGCGGAAGAAATGAGCGCGCAAGTCGAAGAGGTGACCGCATCAGCATCCTCTCTGGCAGAATTAGGACGCGCTCTGCGCAATGTAGTGGCGCAATTCAAACTTCCAGCTTAGAAACCTTAATCAATATTTATGAGGGCTGTCTCAAAAGTAGACAGCCCTCAGTTCCAAGGGCGGGAGCACATCACAGGATATGGGCAGGTTCTGGGGCGGATTGCTGGAAAAAACCTGTGAGGGTCTTGAAAAATGTAAGTTTAAAAGGTATTAAGCAGCACCTATCTGGAAAATCTTGTTCATTTGCGCATTTTTCAACGCTTTTGCTCTATGATTTTTGAATATAACAGGTAAAATAATAGAAAATTTATCAGTTTTCGAGTAATTTTACCGGTGGGCGAATTAATGGGTTGTTTTTTTCATTCAACACTCAAAATCATAGGAGCAGTGGTTTATGATGTCTGAGCAGGCTGCCAGCCAGGATTACTTGATTAAAGCGCCGATATATTATGTGGGGATTGGCGCATCTGCCGGGGGACTTGAAGCGCTTGAATCATTCTTTGTCAATTTACCTCCTGATACCGGCATGGCGTTTGTGGTAATCCAACACCTCTCACCGGATTATAAAAGTATGATGGTGGAATTGCTCTCCAAAAGGACAATGATGCCGGTAAGACGGGCAGAAGAGGGGATGTTGGTTGAGGCGAACACGGTATATTTGATCCCTCCGAAACATAATCTATCAATTTTCCATGGCAAGTTACTTCTAAGTGAGCAAGAGAGTATGCGGGGGATCAACCTGCCAATTGACTTCTTCTTCCGCTCATTAGCCGATGATCAGGCAGACAAAGCGGTTGGGATAATTCTCTCTGGAACCGGCAGCGATGGGGTGCGGGGAGTGCGCGCGATCAAAGAAGCCGGGGGAATGGTGATGGTGCAGTCTGAAGATTCTGCCCGCTTTGATGGTATGCCGCGTTCGGCGATATCGACTGGTGTCGCAGATTTTGTCTTGCCGCCAAGCGAAATGCCAAAGAAACTCATTTCCTTTGCGCGTCATTTATACACTGCCAAACCAGAAAATCCACAGGCTTTACTTTCTGACGAAGATGGCATGGTGCGGATTTTTTCGCTGCTGCGCGAACGGACGAAGGTGGATTTTACACATTACAAACCCAGCACGATTTTACGCCGCATTGAAAGGCGTATGGCATTTAACCAATTCACCAATCTGCGAGATTATGTTCGCTTTTTCGAAAATCACGCTGGAGAGGTGGCATCTTTATATCGCGATTTATTAATTGGCGTAACGAGTTTTTTCCGCGATCACGAAGTTTTTGATGATTTATTAGAAAATTATCTTCCAGACCTGTTCAAACGCGCCAATCGCCGGGAAATTCGGTTCTGGATTGGAGGTTGTTCGACCGGAGAGGAAGCCTATACCCTGGCGATGATCAGCCGCGACTTAATGGAGCAGATGGGGATCAAGCTCGATTTAAAAATATTTGCGACCGATGTTGATCGCGACGCAATATTAAAGGCTGGCAGCGGTATCTATCCTGAAAGTATAACGGCAGATGTTCCAGCAAAATATCTGACCAAATATTTTCTCCTCAAAGATGACCAATACCACATTGATCGCGGGATTCGGGAAATGGTTGTGTTTGCGCAGCATAATATCATCAAAGATCCTCCCTTTACAAACATTGAATTAATGAGCTGCCGGAATCTATTGATTTACCTGCAGCCGGTGCTGCAAAAGAAAGTGATGGAATTAATCAACTTTTCTCTCAACCCTCAAGGTCTGCTTGTGCTTGGGACAAGCGAGACGATTGGGGATATGGGGGACTATTTTGAAACATTGAGTTCCAAGAACAAGATTTACCTCTCAAAAGGAAAACGTCACCCTCCGGTTGAAGTGCGCGATTTTCCATCTTCCACAGATGTCAGCCAATGGAGTCAGCGTAGATTCCGTGGAATCGGCGCTGGAACTCGCCAACATGAAGAGGAACGCTTGTATGACCGCCTCCTCCAATTGTTAGCCGGGAATTACGTTCCGCTGACTGTAGTTGTTAATGAAAATTTAGAAGTGCAGCATATCTTAGGAAATTCGGAGGGCTACCTTAAACTGCCTTCTGGAAAACTGATGAATGATATATCCCGAATGGCAGTAAAGGAACTGGCGATTCCCATTTCAACCGGCTTGCAAAAAGTTTTTAAGACAGGCGAGGAACTGCGCTATACGAATATTCGGGTTGACAACAACATTGTTCATTTGCGGCTTGTGCTGCTGCCCGGGAAGAAATTGCAAGAACCACTGGCGGCGATTTTTATAGAGGAAGATCAAATTAAAACCAGCATACCAGATCAATCTCATGTGAGCGAATATGATCTTAGCCAAGAAGCCGAACAGCGGATACGCGATTTAGAACAGGAAATTCAATTTATTCGGGAGAATCTGCAGGCAACGATTGAAGAGTTAGAAACATCTAATGAAGAGCTTCAGGCTACCAATGAAGAATTATTAGCAAGCAATGAAGAGCTGCAAAGCACAAACGAAGAATTGCAATCGGTTAATGAAGAGCTGCACACTGTAAATGCGGAGTACCAGCGGAAAATTATTGAATTAACTGAGCTGAACAATGACCTGGACAATTTAATGACTTCCACCCAGGTAGGTACAGTGTTTTTAGACGAGAACCTGGAAATCCGCCGATTTACTCCTGATTCTAAAACTGTATTGCATATTGTGGAAAGTGATATTGGCAGACCGATTCATCACATTACTCATACATTGCTAAATGTCGATCTTTACAGTCTCATCGTGGAGGTTGAAAAGACTAACCTCGGCAAGGAATTACAGGTTCAAGCGCAAAGTGGCTGCTGGTATTTATTACGCATCTTACCTTATTTCATCAGCGCCAGGTCTTTTTCGGGTGTTGTGGTTTCTTTTATTGACATCACGAATCTGAAGAAAGCTGAGGATGCCTGGCGGGCTTCTGAACGGAAAATGGAAGGTTTGTATCGAACAGTGCCGGTTGGGATTGGATTGAGCCAGCATCGCAGAATAATCGACGCAAATAAACGATTGGGAGAGATGTTGGGGTATCGATTAGAGCAGATGATCGGCAAAGCATTATATGATTTGTTCCAATCAGAAAATGAACTGGACCGAGTGGAAAAGGAAATCCGTGAGCAAATAAAGCAGCATGGTATCAGCACCATAGAAACCCATTGGAAACATTACGACGGATCCATTATTCCGATCTTAATGACCTGCACCCCTCTGAATGGTTTTGATCATGAGGAAACAATTGTCTTTACCGTGATGGATCTGACTCTGCGAAACCAGGCGCAGGCGCGAGCCCAAGAAAACGAGGAGCGTTACCGCCTGTTATTTGATACGATGGAAGAAGGTGTTGTGTATCAAAACCGCGCAGGCGCAATTATTTCTCTCAATCCAGCGGCATTGCGAATTCTTGGTTTGACAGAAGATGAGGCTATGGGAAGAACGTCGTATGATCCACAATGGCACGCCATTAAACCTGATGGATCCCCTTACCCTGGGGAAGAGCATCCCTCCATGCGCGCGATTCAAAAAGGCGAACCTATGAGGGGTGAAATAATGGGGATACATAACCCCCATTTAAACCAAACCCGCTGGATTCGGATCAACGCCATCCCTTTGTTTGATGGAAAATCGAAAGATGCCCATCTGGTATATACCACCTTTACGGACATTTCGGACATGTGGACAAAGATTCAAGAGAAGCAGGCATGACGGGGAAAGAAGGCAGCGAGAGCATGGATTTGCGTAGAACAGCCGAAGAGCGGTTGAAAACCTCTCCCACATTTGGTTCGAATCTTCCGCGTAGTGAAATGGAGCGCGTTATTCACGATTTGCAGGTTCACCAGGTCGAACTGCAGATTCAGAACGAGGAATTGATCCGTATCTCACAGGAGTTGGAGGAAGCAAGGCGCCAATGGTATAACCTGTTTAACCTGGCTCCTATCGGTTACCTGGTGGTTGATTCAGCCGGGATCATTATCCGTTCTAACGCCACCTTTTGCCGAATGGTGGGCTTTGAACTGGGTAAGGTGGAACTTCATCCATTCGTATCGTTTATTCATCCATCAGGTCAGGCAGAATTTCTGGGGCGCTTTCGCGCATTTTTCCGCAACCCAGAGCGAAAAATCATTGAAACGACTTTGATCCATTCTCAGAAAAAGTCAATTACGGTTCAAATGGAAGGAGCGCTGCTTCAGGAGACTATCATAGCCGGACACTCTCAGGAGGTTCCCCAGCTATTGATTACCATTCGGGATATAACCGAGAAGAAAATTGCCGAAGAGGAAGTAAGACACAATCAAGCCTGGTTAACCAGCCAACTTGAGATTTACAATCTTCAGCCTCAACATGGTTCAGACCTGTTGAAATATGCTCTTCAAAAAGCGCTTTTCCTCACTGAAAGTAAATATGGGTTTATATATCAATATAATGAAAACACCCGGTTGTTTACATCAATCATTTGCATGTCTGAAGCGGATGGTCAATTGGGTGTAAATGAGCAAAAAAAGAGTTTCCGAATAGATGAAAGCGGGGTATTAGGTGAAACGGTTTATCGGCGGGAAGCTTTATTCGCCAATTATTTTCCCGCAGAAGATGATGAGAGAAGATATCCTTGCGATGCCATCACGATTACCCGTTTGCTGACTGTTCCTATTATCGTCGATAAGAAAATCGCTGCTGTTGTTGGGGTGGCGAATAAGGAGGAAGAGTATTCATTATCTGACTCCCGGCAGTTCCAATTATTCATGAAATCTGCATGGTCGGTCTATGATCAATTTGTCACAAATGAGGCATTAACCATAAGTGAGGCGCGCTACCGTCAGTTGGCGGAGAATTCGCAAGATCTGATTTACCGAATTGACTTAATACCTGAACCGCGCTTTTCGTATGTCAGTCCTTCTGCCATAACGATCACGGGATATTCTCCTGAAGATCATTATAATGATCCGGATTTGGGTTATAAATTGATTCTTCCTGAAGACAGACACATCCTGGATGAATTGAAAATAGCTGGAAAAGGGTTTGATCAACCGATTGTGCTGCGGTGGCGGCGTAAAGATGGTCAAGTGGTTTGGACCGAGCAGCGCAATACAGCGATTTTTGATGCACAAAAGAACCTGGTAGCAATTGAGGGGATTGCCCGCGATATCACTCAGCGCAAGATGTCAGAAGAACAACTTCGACAAAGTGAAATGCGCTTTCGGATGTTATTTGATACCATGTTAGAAGGTTTTGCTTTGCATGAAATAATTTGCGATTCGGCAGGTAACCCAATTGACTATCGGTTCCTTGAAGTAAACCCTGCTTTTGAGCAATTAACCGGTTTACGGCGCGAGCAATTAATTGGACGAACCGTATTAGAAATTCTTCCCGCAACAGAACCCGAATGGATCAGGCGGTATGGCGATGTCGCACTAAATGGAAAACGATTATATTTTGAAGATTATTCGCGAGAATTAAATAAATTTTACCAGGTGACCGCTTACAGCACAGAACAGAATTATTTTGCGGTGATTTTCTCAGATATTACCCAGCGCAAATTAATTGAGAAAGAAAAAGAAAGACTTATTACTGAGCTTGAGAGTAGAAATGCCGAGCTAGAACGCTTCACTTATACGGTTTCTCATGATTTAAAAAGTCCGTTGATTACCATAAAAGGCTTTTTGGGTTTGCTTGAAAAAGCCCTGTATGCGGGGGATATAAATCAGGCGCACGCCGACATCCAGCGAATTGGAAATGCTGCCGATAAAATGAAGTATCTTCTGGATGATTTGCTAGAACTTTCGCGAGTCGGCAGGATGGCGAATCCACCCGCCCTCATTAAAACAGAAAATCTGGTCAAAGAAGCGCTGGAGATGCTTTCGGGAATGATCAATGAAAAAGGCATCCAGATTTATGTTGATCCTGATTTGCCAGAAGTATATGGCGATAAAGCCAGAATCCAGGAAGTATTTCAAAATTTAATCGAAAATGCTGTCAAGTATATGGGGAACCAACCTTCCCCGCGAATCCAAATTGAAGGGAAGCAGACAGAGGATGAGGTCATTTTTTTTGTCCGTGATAATGGTATTGGGATTGATCCACGTTATCACAGTAAGATTTTTGGACTATTTGAAAAACTTGATTCTCATTCGGATGGAAGTGGTGTGGGTTTGACCTTAGTAAAGCGAATTGTTGAGTTCCACGGCGGGAGAGTATGGGTTGAGTCGGAAGGGAAGGGGAAGGGTAGTACTTTCTATTTTTCCTTACCTGCTTTATCCCGGCAGGCTCTGAAAAATCCGGAGGAAAAATGAGAAAACAGTTATTCAACATTTTAATGATAGAGGATAGTCTCGATCACGCAGAATTAATCCGCCGAAGTTTTCAAGAGTATCATTTTCCGCACCACCTGATACACCTTGAGGATGGAGAGGCGGCAATTAATTATTTATTTAAAATGAAAAATCAACCAAACGTTGATGGTTTTCTTCTTCCAGATTTGATATTGTTGGATTTGCGCCTTCCAAAAATTGACGGGATAGATGTATTGAAAGAGATTCGGAGAAATCCAGACTACAATTTTACGCCAGTCGTGATATTAACCACCAGTAATCAATCCAGCGATATTGAACAGGCATACCAGCATCATGCGAATAGTTATCTTGTAAAACCGCTTGAATATGATAATTTTACCCGTTTAATGAAGGATTTGGGTTTATATTGGTTGAATTGGAATCAGTATCCATTGAGGTTTTATCCCCATAATCCATAGGCAGCAATTCTTGATATGAGTGTGATCACTTTATTGTTGGTTGAAGACAACCCGGAACACGCTGAATTAGCCCGGCGGTATTTAAATTCATCCGATATTCGACTTCAATTGCATGTCAAAGAGACACTGGAAAGCGCAAAATTATGGCTTGCGGCGAATGTGCCTGACTTGATTATCTCTGATTTAAGATTGGCGGATGGAAACGGAGTTGATCTGGTTTATCTGGCTCGGGAGGCTGGAAAATATCCTGTCATTATTATTACCAGCCAGGGGGATGAAAAAGAGGCGGTTGACTCAATTAAAGCAGGGGCATTGGATTATGTGGTGAAATCACCTCAGATGTATGCTGATCTTCCGCATATCGTCCAAAGAGCGTTGCGTGAGTGGGAAAGTATCCAATGGCGCTTAAAGGCAGAAAGAGACATTCGTCTTCTTTCATTGGTTTTAGAACAAATCCAGGACAGGGTTACCGTTACAGATTTAAGAGGCATAATCACCTATGTAAATCAGGCAAATTGCGAAGGTTTAGGATTAAGTAAAGAAAATTTGATTGGGAAGTCAGTTCATGTATTGGGCGAAGATCCAGCCTGGGGAGCGAGCCAGCAAGAAATAATCGATAATACCTTGAATAACGGAGAGTGGCGGGGAGAGGTCGTCAATTATACCCGGTCTGGAACCCCGGTTATATTAGAGTGCCGCACGGGTATTGTAAAAGATGAAACCGGAAAGCCCGTTGCAATGTACGGAATATCTTCAGATATCACCGAGCGTAAGAAGAGCGAAAAAATACTAAAAGAATCTGAACATAGATTGTCAACCATATTAGAAAGGTTACCCAATCCGGTTTTTATTCTTAAACTCGGAGATTTACGTATCCAATATGTGAACGATGCGTTTGTGAAGTTGTTTGGTTACAGCCGGGAAGCAGTATATGGAAAAACCGCCCTGGAACTGGGATTAATAGACTCCGAAAATCATACTCAGCTATGGCAGTCCTTCCATACGACCGGGCATATCCCTGAACAGGAGGTAACTTTTAGGAAACGTGACGGGCAACAAGTCCTCACATTAACAACGGGATCGGTGATTCAGATTTTTGATGAACCACATGTGTTGGCAGTTGCAACGGATATCACACAATGGCGTTATTTTCAAACCGAATATCAAAAGAGCTATGAAAAGCTGGAACAAGCTGAAAAATTGGCGCGAATGGGCAATTATGAAATTGATATTGCCACTGGGCTGGCAACTTGGTCGAAAGAAGTATTCGAAATATTTGGATTAGCTGAAAATGGTTCTGCGCCAACTGTGGGAACATATTCTCAATTAATCCACCCAGATGATGTTCAGGCTGTGTATACAAATTTTGAGCGAAGTATTCGCGAGAATATTCCGTTTGATCTGATTTATCGCATTCTTAAGCCTGATGGAGAAGTTCGATTTGTTCACAGCAAAGCGAGAGTGCAATCATTTAATGGTGATCAACCAGCAAAAATGTTTGGCACACTTCAGGATATAACGGAACGTATATTAATCGAGCAAGAGCTGTCTGCCAGCAAGAGTCAAATTCAAAAGCGGCTGGAACAATTAACGATTTTGCATGATATTACAACAGCGATAACCTCTTTCAAAAGTATTGAATTAATAGTGGCAACAATTTTAAGCCACACTTTACAAATCCCTGAAATTAGCGCAGGTTTGGTTCTTCTAAACAATGAGGAAAAAAATTCTTGGGAATTGGTTTCACAGATTGGATTTCCAAGAGAAATAGCGGTAGAAGAAATCTTAGAATGGGGTGGGGCGTATTTCTGTTTTGATTTTCATAAACTGGTCAGCCAATGCGAAACCTTTCTTCACGTAGATACTACTCACAAAGATTTTGATCAATATAAAAGCGCTGCATTCATTCCTTTAGTCGTACACGATCGCCTCAAGGGAATTTTTCTGGTTCTGAGCCGTCATGCATCTCTCTGTGACCCAGACATAAAGAATTTTTTACATTCCTTAGCCATGCAAACTGCGATTGCAGTTGAAAATGCCCAATTATTTTTGGAAATGCAGCGAAAAAATCAGGAATTGCTCCAGGCATATAACGCCACGATCGAAGCGTGGGCGCGCACACTGGAAATGCGTGATAAGGAAACACGCGGACATTCGGATAGGGTTTCACGGATCAGCATGCTTTTGGCTGCAGCGCTGCAATTACCCGAAAATGAATTAATAGACTTTAAGCGTGGTGTATTGTTACATGATATTGGGAAAATGGCAATTCCAGACAATATTCTTTTAAAGGCTGATAAGTTGACTGAAAGAGAATGGAAAATCATGCGTCAGCACCCAACTTTTGCTTATCAATACCTTTCTGGTATTCCCAATCTTGAGAAGGCAGTCATCATACCTTATTGCCACCATGAAAAGTGGAATGGAACTGGATATCCTCGCGGGTTGAAAGGGGAAGAAATACCATTTAACGCGCGTATTTTTGCAATTGCCGATGTTTGGGATGCATTAACCTCAGATAGACCTTATCGTCCCGCCTGGGATTATCAATCGGCTCGCCAATATATACTATCAGAGGCGGGTTCTCATTTTGATCCCCAAGTGGTACGCGTATTTATCGATTTACTGGACAAGGGATTAATCAAGTCGATTTTAGATTGACAGTTGGACAACCTGGTCGAAAATCGATATCAACTCAAATCCATTTGAAAGGTGGTCTGCATGTCCTACATAGCTGACTTATTTGCACATCACCAGCACGGACCAAATTCCGTGCTGGGCTGACTTGCCGTCTTGATTAATCAGATCAACCTCGAAGGAAATCAATCCAGCCTTTAAGCGTGGCACCAGCCGTTTGCTGGCGACCTTGACTTCGACATGGACTGTGTCTCCGATAAAAATGGGACTGCTGAATTTCCAAGACTCTACTTCGCGCATTGCCAGCACCGTGCCTTCCATAAAACCCATGCGGATAGCCAATCCAGAAGCAATCGATAATCCCAACATTCCGTGCGCAAACCGTTTTCCGATGGGGTGAGACGCTGCATAAATCGCGTCGGTATGAATGCTGGTCCAATCTCCGGTTAATCCTGCAAAGGCTACAATATCCGCTTCGGTGATCGTCCGACCGGGACTAATGGCAATTTGTCCGACCTGATAATCCTCAAAATAAAGCCCAGAACGAATTGGAAGAGGTGAAGGAGGCTGGCTCATGATACTCCTTTCCAAAAAGTTTCGCCCAGGGGATGCTGGCAATCTCCCCACTCATCGCGGAATTTTGCCATTTGAGCGCGCATCTGGTTAAGGCGATCTTTATGGGCGCTATCGGACGCCAGGTTTTTCAATTCTAGTGGGTCATCCTTTAAGTTGAATAACTGGGTGGCTCTTCCATTGTTGGGGTTGCCGTCGGCATAGTATTCGATTAGCTTGAAATTCCCATCAGTCACCCCGCGAATAGACCCGCGATATGCCAGGTAGAGATTTTCGCGAGTCGGTTGTGTTGCATCCCTAATATTAGGCGCAAGACTGACTCCTTCTACTGATTCCGGTATCGTTACTCCGGTTAAGTCGCACAAGGTTGGGAAAATGTCCAGCAGGTAGGTTAATGCCTCTCGCCTTTCTCCCTTAGGTATGCCAAGACCGGAGAGAATCAGCGGCACGCGGACGCTGTGATCATACAAACTTTGTTTTCCCATCAAACCATGTTGTCCAATCGCCAATCCGTTATCCGCAGAAAAAACAATGATTGTGTTATCAAGCAAGTGCCGGTCAGCCATCACGTTCAATATTCGCCCCAGGGCATCATCGAGGTGAGAAATCATCGCGTAATATTCTGCAATATGTTTGCGTATCTCGTCTGGTTGGCGGGGATAAGCAGCCAAAAGTTCATCACGCACCTTCAGGTCTCCCGTGTCGATAAGATGTTCTGACTGAAAATTAGCTGGCAGGGAGATATCTTCTGGATCATACATTTCCTGGAAGCGTTGAGGCATGCTGCGCGGGTCATGAGGCGCCATCAGCGAAACATACATAAAAAATGGTTGTTTGAGGTTATATTGTTTTAGATATTCGATACCAGTATCAGTAAATAAATCCGTTGAATGTTTGCCAGGTTGTATGTGGTCGCATGCCAGATATTCGGTAGTGTTACTTAACATGAAATTACGTATAAATGGAGAGGTTGCGCGGTATTGACCGCTGGGGTCGAAGTGGTAGGTTGGCACGTTCCAATGATCCCACATTCCGTAAAAGAAGATTTCATCGCCAGCCGAAAAACTTCTGCCAAAGGAGTAACCGCCATTATGCCATTTACCGGTGCCAAATGTATCATATCCTGCCTGACGCAGGCACTGCCCCAATGTGGTATGGTGCTCAGGAATCGATTGCCCTTCACGTTCGATATGGAAAAGCGTCCGTCCAGTGGCGAGCATTGCCCGGCTGGGCATGCATACAGCCTGGGAAGTGCCACCGGGAATATGAGCGTGGGTATAGGTGGTGCCGCTTTCGACCAGAGCATCCAGATTTGGGGTATGAATTTCCTGGTTGCCTAAAGCTCGTATCGTATCAAAACGCTGATCATCGGTAAAAAAGAACAGGATATTGGGTTTATCAACAGACATACATTCCTCGCTTAAGGTGGTTTGTAGAATGATTAAGAAGATTCAGAAAATACAATCATCAAGTGGTATGAATTTAATCCAACTCTACCCGGTTAAGATAATCTAGTTTGGATACACACCTATTGAATCTTCTGATTATATTTGTGAATAAGAAATTATAAGGGAAGAATCATGTTAATTTGGATTGGGATATGGATTAATTATAAAGAAGGGATGATGGATATTGTTCACTTTTGATTGTTAAATCTTGGAAAAACCATATAAATGATTTGACATCTCATATCAGGCAACTTACACTTAAGTTAATGTTCGTAATCAGGTTCATTGGATCAAAAGCCTATAAAGACAGGTCAGGTTTTTATGGAATGGCATGACAAAATATATGTGATTGGTCATCGCAACCCGGATATGGATACAGTAGCCGCAGCGATAGGGTATTCCTGGTTGTTAAACAATCGCGACGGTCTGAATAGTATTCCAGCTCGTGCAGGCGAATTAAATTCACAGACGGTTTTTGTATTAAGAAGATTCAAGGTCGAGGCTCCTGAGTTGCTGACAGATGCCTGGATTAAAGTAGGGCAACTTTGCCAGCGGATCGGTCCTCTTTCTCCAGACCAGACGTTGCTGGAAGCAGCCCGCGCGGTGGCAGCCATTCGCAGACCTGTCCCAGTGGTTGGCAAGGATGGAAAACCGCTTGGTATCATCACTGGCTCTGGGTTATTTGCAGCTTTGAATGACTTGCTGGCAGGACCTATCACCTCCCGCCTTGAACAACGCCTGACATCTCCCTGCATTTCGGCGACGGATCGGGATGTGCCGATTTTTCATGCGGATGAGCGCGTGCGGGATGTAAGACCACTTGCGGTTAGAGGGATCCATGATGATTTTCCGGTTATAGATGAAGGCGGTTGCTACATCGGGATGGTGGAAAAAACAGATTTGCTTGCTCCAAGACCGATGAAATTGGTGATGGTTGATCACAATGAAATTGGACAAGCGCTGCCCGGTTTAGAGGAAGCAGAAATCATATCTGTGCTGGATCATCACCGGCTTGGAAACCCACCAACTCCGGCGCCTATTCGATTCAAAGTTGATCCCGTTGGCAGTTGTTCCACGCTGGTGTTTGAAGAGGCGATGGACGCCAACTTGATTCCACCGCCCGATATTTGTGGCGTGCTTTTGGGTGGGATTCTATCAGATACATTGGTATTAAGATCCCCGACTACAACCAGTCGGGATCGAACCGCAGCGTTGAAATTGACTTCTTTTGCCGGGCTGGTGGAAATGGATGCCTCTCCTTCCTCTCAGGAGGAAGCTCTATTCTCCTTTGGCTCACAAATCCTTACTGCCAGCTCTGGCTTAGGGCAGCGTCCAGCCGAACAGGTTATATCGGCTGATTTAAAAACATACCAGCAAGATGGTATTGAATTTGCTATTGCCCAGGTTGAAGTTCCTGGTTTCGCTGAGTTGGATGAACGATTAACTGATTTGCAAATTGCTTTAGATCATTTACGAGAGCAGAAGGGATTGAGCTTTACCATGCTGCTGGTTACAGATATTGTGCGGGCTACTTCGCGAGTCATGGTATCTGGACCGGCTCGATTGTTTGATGGTCTTCCATATCAAAGGCGCCCGGATGGAACATTAGAAGCGGTTGGCGTTGTTTCACGAAAAAAGCAGTTGTTACCGGCGGTAACTGCTGCTCTGGAAGCGCGGTAGAGGATTGCTATACAATCAAAAAAACTTATTCCTAACGAGGAGTAAATCAATGACCCCCAACGAACTGGCAGGTAAACCCGCTCCCTATTCCATGGTAGAAAATATACCAAGATTGGTTTCTGCTTATTTTACTGGCAAGCCGGATGTTAATCATCCATCAGAGCGAGTTTTATTTGGTACTTCAGGACATCGTGGAACATCAACAGCGATGACCTTTAATGAGCCGCACGTTTTGGCAATCTGCCAGGCAATTTGTGAATATCGGCGGTTAAAAGGCATCTCTGGTCCTTTATACCTGGGTATGGATACACATGCCCTTTCTGAAGCAGCATTTATTACGGCAATAGAAGTATTTGCTGCTAATCAGGTCGATACGGTTATTCAACAAGACTTTGGATACACACCCACACCGGTCATATCTCACGCCATTCTGACCTATAACCGGGGGAAAGCGAGTGGGCAGGCGGATGGTGTGGTGATCACCCCCAGTCATAATCCCCCTAGCGACGGCGGATTTAAATATAATCCACCATCTGCTGGTCCAGCAGATACAGAAACAACTCGAATCATCCAGGATCGCGCCAATGAGATCCTGGCGAATGAGCTGCGCGAGGTAAAGCGTATTGGATTTAACAAGGCGCTTAAAACAGAATGGATCCATTTGTATAACTTTGTGCATCCATATACCGAAGATTTGAGCCAGGTACTCGACATCCACTTGATTCGAGATTGCGGATTGAAATTAGGTGTTGACCCCTTGGGAGGCGCTACCTTTGCCTATTGGGAAGAAATTGAGAATGTATATCAACTGGATTTGCAGGTGGTTAACCAGAGGATTGATCCGACCTTCTCTTTTATGACAGTTGACCATGACGGTAAAATTCGGATGGATTGTTCGTCGCCGTATGCGATGGCGGGATTAATTCAAATGAAAGATAGATTTCGTATCGCTTTTGGAAGCGATCCGGATGGGGATCGGCATGGAATTGTTGCGCCCAGTGTGGGGTTGATGAATCCCAATCATTTTCTGGCGGTGGCGGTCTGGTATTTATTTCAAAATCGACCAGACTGGAGGAAAGATGCCGCAGTCGGAAAAACGCTTGTTTCGAGTTCGATGATTGATCGTGTCGCTTCCAACCTGGGGTTAAAACTTTATGAAGTTCCAGTTGGGTTCAAGTGGTTTGTAAATGGTTTGTTGACCGGAGAGTATGGGTTTACAGGCGAAGAAAGCGCTGGGGCTTCCTTCTTAAGAAAAGACGGGACAGTTTGGACGACTGATAAAGACGGGATCATCATGGGATTGCTTGCGGCGGAAATTACCGCAAAGACCGGGCGAGATCCCGGTGAACATTATCATAATTTAGAATCGTTGTTTGGACAATCCTATTATGAACGGATTGACGTACCGGCTTCACCCGCAGAAAGAACAGTGCTCAGCCACCTTTCACCCGATATGGTTAAGGCAAAAGAACTGGCTGGCGAGGAAATCCTGTATCGCATAACACGCGCTCCGGGTAACGATGCACCATTTGGCGGATTAAAAATCGTTACCAGGAATGGCTGGTTTGCAGCGAGACCTTCGGGAACCGAAAACATTTACAAAATATATGCTGAAAGTTTTAAAGGAGTCGATCACCTCGCGCAAGTATTAGATGAAGCTCGCTCAATTGTCCGTGCAGCCCTGGTGAATGCTAACAGCTAACTGAAGCGACAGTTGGGCTGCGGAGTTCCAGGTCGGGTCAACACCATTTGCCAGAGCTGTTGCCCACGGGCTCGAAAGCCGCCTGCGCTGCTGAGCAGGTAATATCGCCACATTCTGCGAAACCGTTCATCATATTTAGATTTCAATCGATCCCAGGCTCGTTCAAAGTTAGCGTACCATGCCATCAAAGTCGGATCATAATGCGGACCGATGTTATGCCAGTCTTCCATAACGAACAGACCTTCCATAGCGGCACTTAATTGCGCCATTGAAGGTAACATGCCATTGGGAAAGATGTATCTGGTTGTCCAGGTGTCTCCAATCGTGGAGCTGATATTTCCACCGATGGTATGAATAAAGGCTATTCCGTCCGGTTTTAAGCAGCGATCCACTACTTCCATATAGGTGCGATAATTTTTGTATCCCACATGCTCCATGATGCCAATTGATATCACCGCATCATATTTACCTTTCACCTCCCGGTAATCTTGCAAGCGTAATTCCACCGGTAGACCTTTGCATAACTCATTGCCCAGGGCAACCTGCTCTTTCGATACCGTGACACCCACGACATTCGCTCCGTACTTTTCGGCGGCGTATTTTGCGAAGCTACCCCAGCCACAACCTAATTCCAGGATACGCATGCCTGAGAATATGCCGATTTTCTTGCAAATCAGGTCAAGTTTTGCCTCCTGTGCTTCATCAAGATTAGAGGCGTTTTTCCAATAGGCGCAGGTATAGTTCATGCGTTTATCCAACATGGCTTGATACAAGTCATTTCCCAAGTCGTAGTGTCGCTCGCCAATCTGAAATGCCCTTGAGGAAGATTGAAGATTGGTCAGTCGGGCGAGAAAGTAATGGAGGAATACTTTCCAGTTTCCCTTTAATTTTGCGGGAATGTTGGCTTTGAGCACGCGTGTGATAAATTGATCAATGGCTTCACAATCCCACCATCCATCCATATAAGATTCTCCGGCACCAAGGTGAGGATCACGAATAACGCGGTCATAAAACTGAGCGTTATTCACCTGGATATCCCATGGATTTTTTCCATTGACCTCAATTTCAGCTATTTGCAGCAATTCACGGATGAGGGTTTCTGATTTGTTGAGTGGCATAATTTACCTCCGGAAAAGGAAAGGGTATCCTGTTTTCTTTGTGGAATCTCTAGATTCAGATGATATTGTTATTGATATAACACATAATATATCCTGACGATTTCTAAATCAATTATGGAATTATTCACATTTCAGGAGGACATTTAACAGGGGACCTTGCCCGGCTATAATGATGGACTCCATTTTGTCATTAATCAATTCATCCTCAAAAGCAGGGAAATATCTTTTGAGGATGATTAATACAAGTAATATTTATTAATTCGCTAATATTTATTCAAAAACCGGTCATCCACCGCTGATGGGTGGTATCAGACAGATCACCGCTCCTTCAGGAATAGGCTGATCCTTGCGCCACATTTTTCCATTGACTGTAACGATATATGGATTTTTCTCAGGTACGCCTATCGCAGTGAGAGCTATTGCCAGGGTGGATTGGTCGGGTAGGGTAAGCCGCCCGCTGCGTAATTGTTTTCCCTGGCTGGTATGTGGCAGATAGCCGGTCAGTTCAACGGTAATTTCCATAAAAATCAAGCGGTCTCCAATCCCAATTCTGCTAATTTGCCAGGAGTGGGAATGCCGTTTTCATCCCAGCCTGCCATTTGGTAATACCATTGGATTGCCTGTTGGAACTCCAGTCGATCGATGGCAGTTCCCATCAGCGCTCCATTTTGCAAAGGCTCAAACATTCGATCAGGCAAGGTATCGTCTCTAGCGGAAAAACCTTCGCGGATATTGAAGATGCGCGACATATTATTTGCCCGTTCGCCGACTTTAAGAAATTCAAATAAGCTCATGTCCCAGCCAGTGGCGGCATTCACATATTTTAGAAGTTGCTCCACTCGCAGTTGATTGATCGGTTTACCAACGAAGTCACATAAGCCAATACTGTTATAAAGGCTCCAAAGCATTTGGGCGTAGAAAAAGGTGCGCACCTTGGCTGCGCCGAGATCGAGGCGCTTTAAGGGTTCATGTAATCCGAAAATCTCTAGATTGCTTTTACCGCTGCCAAGTGACTCAAAAACGGGGTCATGGTCAGCTTCCATGTGGTCTGCCCCTGTAGGAGAAAGGGCATATCCCAAACCTACGCTAACCTTGCCCCGTGGTTCATGCATAGGCAGTTCTTGACCTTTGACGTGCAGCGCATATTTTTCAGCGCCGCGACCGATTTGGGCGGCTGCACGTTTTACACCTTCAGCGAGCAAGTTTCCGATCCCTTCTCGACGAGCAATTTTGTGGATCATTTGGATTAATCCATCCGCATTGCCCCAGGTTAAGTCGATCCCATCCAGATCGCTGCGGGTTAGAATTCCATGTTCATAGCATTCCATAGCGAAAGCGATTGTTACTCCGGTGGAAATGCCATCGATTACATATTGATTAACCCATTGCGAGGCTTCCGCAACGGCAGCCAGGTCGCCAACTCCACACAAAGACCCAAGCGCTCCAATGATCTCATACTCCATCCCACCGTACTTGGGGCTTACCCCCCGTTCTGGCACCTCGACTTCGCGTTTACAAGCGACCATGCAGGCATAACAGGTACCCCTATTCACGAGAATGGTTTCTGCCATTGTGCTGCCGGTAATTGCCTGGGCATGTTCAAAAGACCCGTCTCGAAAATTTCGCGTGGGTAAAATTCCATCGTGATCCAGACCTGCCAAGCCGCCGGCGGTGCCGGTGAGGTGCATTGAGTCTTTTGAGTTGTCGTAATTCTCTTTGAACCATTTTAATACCTCCGCTGCGCTGTTGCGGTCAACCGGAGCGATCTTTTCACGACCTCGCGCGACGATGGCTTTCAAGTTTTTACTGCCCATAACAGCGCCAAGTCCTGCTCGTCCGTGATAATGGCGCAACTGGTTACAGACCGCTGCATAGCGAACGGCATTTTCACCCGCGATTCCAGTTTGTAATACACAAATTTGCTTATCTTCAAGTTCTTCTTCCAGCCCATCCTGCACTTCCCCACTGAGTTTTCCCCAATAGTGTCTGGCATCGCGAATCTCACATTGTTTGTCATGGACAAAAAGATAAACCGGATGTTCGGCGCGCCCATGCACTATGATCCCATCGAAGCCGGTGCGCTTGAATTCCGGACCCCAAAAGCCGCCAGCCTCTGATTCACCATACCCGCCTGTCAGGGGAGACTTGCCTGCAATGCTGTATCGATTAAGTCCAGAAAGAGGCAGACCATTAACCACACTGGTCATCGCGATGAACAGATTGTCAGGGCTAAGCGGTTCAATGCCGGGTTTTAAGTCTCGCAGTAGAAAATAACTTGCCAGCGCTCCCCCTCCGAGGTATTTTCGGTAAACCGACTCGGGCACTTCTTCTGACCACCAGCCGTTGTTTGTCAGGTCAACGTGTAACACTGCACCATGGTAAGATGTCGCCATTTTTTCTCCTTATATTGGATGTCAATCCAGATGACTTGAAACGCTTGAAAAAATTAAAGCTGCTCGACATGAATCAATATCAGTATAATTGTATAACATTTTTGGAATATTTGATCTCTCTTATTTTTGGCGATTTTTCAAGAACCTTTCAATCCGGTCACGGGTGTCTTTACTGGCGATACACTCCACCGATGCGCTTGTTTCCTCAACAAGGTTTTTGGACAAAGATGAATCAGTATTTTGATCTACAAGATGCTTCAGCAGCCTGACGGCATGAAGGCTGACCTGCCGCGTGTTCTGCAGTAGTGTATCAAGGGAATTTTCCATGTTGCCGTCCAAAACCAAATCATCGACCAGTCCATACTCATAAGCCTTCCGCGCATCAATGATTGTTCCTGTGAAGAAGAGAATCTTTGCGCGACCCGCGCCTATCCGCTGTGGTAAGCGAAAACTGCCACCCCAGCCGGCAACAAATCCTAAACTGGCTTCGGGCTGCCCCAGGCGCGCTGATTCTGTCGCAAGGATAATGTCACAAGCCAGGGCTAATTCCAAACCACCACCGAGGGCGAATCCTTCAATGCATGCGATGACTGGCAAAGGCAAACCTGACAATTCGTTAAAAACCTGGTGACCGTGTTGAATCCAATGGACGATGGTTTGTTCGTCCAATGTTTTCAGCGCGTTGATATTTGCCCCAACCAGAAAATAGCGGGGAGAATTACTACGAACGACCACAGCCCGCAGGTCGCTGGAATTCTGCTTTATTGTTTGGATATGGTGATATAGTTCATCCAATACTTGATGATCGAGCGTGGGAGGTTTACCAGATATTTCTGGTGAAAAGGTCACCCAGGCTACCTCGTTTCGAAATTCCAGAAGAACGTCCGTATGCATATAAACCCTCTATTTAAAGATAACCTGATCCATCAGGCGCAGGTTGGGAGCGATTAACGGTTGGAAATCCATCGCAGCCAAAATGTCTTTTTCCAGATTGATCCCTGGTGCAATTTCGCGGAGCAGCATTCCTTCTTCAACCAGTTCAAATACTGCCCGTTCGGTAACGAACATTACATTCTGCCTGGTTTTTCGGGCATACCGTCCGCTAAATGTGATTTGATCAACAGCGCGAACCAGTTTGTGGATACTGCCTTCCTGGCGGATTGTTATCATACCAGCGCCAATCTCACATTGTATTCCTTTGGTGGTAAATGTGCCGCAAAAAACGACTTTTTTGGCATTCTGAGAGATATTGATAAACCCGCCGCAGCCGGTTAACATACCTGGAACTTTGCTAGCGTTGACATTACCTTCTCTGTCTGCCTGTACCATCCCTAAGAACGCGATATCCAATCCGCCGCCGTCATAAAAATTGAATTGGGAGTCTTCCTCAATAATTGCTTCAGGATTGTAGGAAATTCCAAATACCACTCCTCCTGCCGGACGACCACCGACAATTCCTTGTTCAACTGTAAAGGTGAGGTCGCCGATCAGGTCTTCTTCGGTGGCGACCGAGGCGATACCATCGGGCATACCGACGCCAAGGTTTACAACTGCGCCGCGGAATAATTCTTTTGCTGCCCGGCGGGCAATTACCTTCCGCACATCCAGTGGTAATGGGCTCAACCGTTCTAGCGGAACTTTTACTTCGCCGCAAAATGCTGGCTGATAGATATCAAGGCAGGTTTGCTTTTGTTCAGGGTCGACTACCACATAGTCAACGACCACCCCGGGGACTTTGACTTTGCGGGGATCTAATGTGCCATCTTTTGCCAGGTATTTCACCTGAGCGATGACAATCCCGCCGCACGCCCTGGCAGCCTGGGCGATTGAAATCCCTTCAAGAAAGGCTGCTTCCTGTTCGTAGGTAATGTTGCCCTTTAGATCTGCAGTTGTTCCGCGAATCAGCGCGACATTTATTTTTAAGCGTGGAAAGAACAACCATTCTTCACCATCTAGTTCAACGACTTTCACGAGATCTTCAGTTGTGATGGTGTTCATTTTTCCGCCTTCAAGGCGAGGATCAATGTAGGTGTTGAGACCCACCTTTGTAAACACCCCTGGCTTGCGGGCAGCGATGGCGCTGTACATTTGAGAGAGAACTCCCTGCGGAAAGTTGTAACTTTCCACCTGATTATTCATGATCAATTGCGCCATTTTGGGTGCCATTCCCAGATGTCCGGCAATATCACGTTTTACCAGACCGGGAAAAGCGATTAAGTCTGCGCCGATCTCTTTTTTGTCTCCCAATCCGGTCGCATGATAAAGGGTTAATCTTTTCGGGGAGCTTTCAGATAAGTATCGGTCGCGTAAAGCTCGGATCAAGGTGGTTGGTTCTCCTACGCCGCCGCCAGACCCTTGAATGGCGACAAGGTCATCGTCACGAATCAGTCTGGCAGCGGCTTCAGCAGAAATTATTTTGTTGGGCATGGATAATATCTCCGTGTTTAGATCGATCTAAGAAGGATGATAAAAGAATAATAAGCCTTTGTCAAGTTCTGACAAATCCCTACCTATTTGCAGGGTATAATTCATTAGTGCTTCAGCTTTTCTTTTATATTTATCACACCAGAAAATGATACCCAATCATCCATTATCATCGCCAAAACCGGCAAGAAGGGTAACTTTGCTGGATGTCGCCAGAAAAGCTGGCGTTTCCCGCGCTACTGCGTCATTGGTTGTGCGCAATAGTCCATTGATTGCCGCTTATACCCGTGAAAAGGTCATGGCGGCAATGAAAGACCTTGGCTATGTGTACCATCGGGCAGCTGCCAGCCTGCGCAGCCAGCAAACCGGTGTGATTGGACTGATTATCACGGATATTACCAATCCCTTTTTCGCCCAACTGACGGTTAGCTGTGAAACGAGATTGGAAGAGGCGGGTTATTCGGTGCTGCTGGGAAATACCTCCGATACCGTGAGCAAACAAGACCGAATCCTGGCAATGATGCACGAATTTTCTGTGGATGGTATTTTGATTTGCCCGGCAAACGATACAGATTTATCTCTAATCGAACGATTAGATCAATGGCAACTGCCCTATGTCTTGGTTGCACGCTACTTGTTTGAAAGGGAAATTAATTATGTCGGAGCAGATAATCTGCTTGGGGCGCAGCTTGCCACTGAGCATCTGGTTCAATCCGGTCATCGGAGAATTGGGTTTATTGGCGGCTCTCCCCGCTCATCTGCCCGAAGCGACCGTTACCAGGGTTATTGTAATGTTTTACAGCGATATCAAATTGCGATAGATCCTGGTTTATCGGTAACCAGTCCGGTGACCCGTGAAGGGGGGCGGGCAGCGTTGCTTGAACTCCTATCTTTGTCAGATCCACCCACAGCTGCCTTGTGTTACAACGATATCGTAGCTTTCGGTGTGATGCTCGGATTACAGGCTGCGGGGAAAACTGCAGGGAAAGATTTTGATGTGATTGGGTTTGATGATATTGAGGAAGCGGCATTATGGACCCCTTCCCTAAGCTCGGTAGCCATGTCTCCGAATGAAATTGGTCTTCGCGCAACCAATCTATTGTTATCGTTAATCGAAAATCCGGATAATTCACCGCAGCGTATTGTTTTACCCCCAAAACTGGTTATCAGGCAATCGTGTTGTAGGACTTGAGTGATTTTTTCTGAAATGGCAATATATCTATCAGGAGAGTTTTTATGATCCCTTATGAGGATGGATATGAAGATGCCCTGGCACATGTGAGAACCTGGTCGAAACCATCCGACCTTAAAATCACGGATATTCGGTTCGCGGATATCAATGGCGCACCGATGCACTGCACCCTGATGAAAGTCTATACCAATCAAGACCTGGTGGGTTACGGAGAGGTGCGCGATTGGGGCAGCAAGACCTATGCCCTGATGCTCAAGGGACGCCTGCTGGGCGAGAATCCCTGTGATGTGGACCGATTGTTCCGACGTATTAAGCAATTTGGCGGACCGGCTCGTCAGGGCGGAGGAGTGAGTGGGATTGAGGTGGCGCTTTGGGATCTGGCGGGCAAGGCGTACGGTGTACCGGTATACCAGATGCTGGGGGGCAAATTCCGCGACCGCATCCGCATCTACTGCGACACAGATGTGGAAGGCAAGCCGGATGGAATTAAAATGGGGCAGGCGCTGAAGCGGCGCATGGAGTTGGGCTTCACCTTCCTCAAGATGGATTTGGGAATCGGACAGCTAATGGACACGCCAGGAGCGCTTTCTGCTCCTCTGGGATATCTGGACGAACTGCGCGCGTTGAATCGCTTTAGTTCGTGGCGGCGCAACCTGGCGGGCATCGAGCGTTGGCTGCGCAACCGGGCGTATGACGCCAACAATGTCCCTCATCCATTCACTGGCATCCACCTGACTGAGAAAGGATTAGACATTCTGGAGCAATATGTGGCGGATGTGCGCTCGGTGATTGGGTATGAAGTACCGCTGGCAGTCGACCATATTGGGCATATTGGGTTAGAGGACTGCATCAAGTTGTGCCGCCGCATTGAGAAGTTCAATCTTGCGTGGGTGGAAGACTTGCTGCCCTGGCAGTACACGCAGCAATATGCTCAACTGCGGCGGTCGGTGCTAACTCCGATTTGCACGGGAGAGGATATCTACCTGAAGGAAGGATTCAAGCCGCTGCTGGAGGCAGGGGGCGTATCGATCATTCATCCCGATCTCCTCACTTCTGGGGGCATCCTGGAGAACAAGAAGATCGGCGACCTGGCGCATGAATACGGGGTGACGATGGCAGTGCACATGGCAGAGACGCCCATTGCCTGTCTGGCGGCAGTGCACAGCACGGCAGCAACCGAGAACTTTTTGGCGCTGGAGTTCCATTCGGTGGATGTGCCATGGTGGAATGACCTGGCGCTTGGGATAGCGAAACCGTTGGTCAAAGAGGGATACATCGATGTGCCGGATGCTCCTGGATTAGGGATAACCGGCTTGAACGACGAAGTGATCCAGGCGCATCTGCACCCGGATTTTCCGGGGTTGTGGGCAGCCACTGATGAGTGGGACAGCGAGTATTCGCACGACCGGCTGTGGAGTTGAGGGGATATTGAGACAAATCGATTTCGGCAGAATATCTTTTTTGAGATTATGCCACATTAGCAAATAAGGTTTTAATCCTTACTGCGTTTATACTACTCGATATAGCAAGGGTTTTCCAGTCAACAGGTTGATCAAGTTGATGTAATCGCTGCGGCGAGTGCCGCTGCCAGTTCCAGCAGCAACATGAGGGGAGAGCAGAAGATTTATTGGCTGTTTTATACGAGGATCGAACATTTCACGATGTAAGGCTAGCAGGGGGTGATCTTTTGGCAATGGTTCAACTGTGTAGGTGTCAAGCGCTGCACCTGCCAGATGTCCAGAGCATAGGGCATTTATGAGATCCGTCTCGTTTACCATGCCGCTGCCACCGCAAAACACGAAATATGCGCCCATTCTCATTTTAGCAAAAAAAGAAGCATTTATGGATTGCGCCGCGTCTGGCAAAAAGGGCAATAAACAATAAACCACCTTCGATTTTTCTAACAACTCATCTAGCGCGGTATAAAGGATGTTTAAATCTTTTTCCGCTTGCGGTGACATAGGTCGGCGCTTATGATATAGCACCTGACACCGAAATCCCTTGAGCATCGAAGCCAATTCGCGACCAATCTCGCCAAAGCCCAGGATGCCTACAGATTGCTCCCATAACATTTCACTCCCAGAGCGACCACTCCAATTATAAGCAAAGGTATCTTCATCACAATGAATTGATGGTTGATCCCATTCTGCCCGATTCATTGTGCTGGCGAGATCGCGACTTTTCTTCATTAGTTCCAACGTCTGCATGACACAAAACTCAGCTACATTGATGGTTCCTAAATCCGGCAAGTAGCAGACCGGAATTCCAGCTTTTTTGGCTGCATCCAGGTCGATATCGTACGTCTGTGATCCCAGCCGCTGAATCAGGCGCAGCTTATGTCCTGCAGCGATTATCTCAGCGTCAATTATGTCTTCGCGCTCGCTGATCAAGAATTCCATCATTGGTAACAGTCGCAGAATGTCTTCTTTGCTTGCGTCGCGGAGCATGGTGATCGTCAACTCAGTAGGAGCGCTGGCTAATACGCGTTGCTGGTGAAATAATCCACGATGGGTAAGAAAAAGAGTGTTTGCCATAATTTTTTCAAATCAATTATTGCAAAAATCCAGTTCAGCAGAATAAATTCTTTCACCTGCTGAACTGGAGTAAAAAATTGATGTTTGCTGTCAAGATAATTGCCTGGAGGCTCTATTTACGCGGGCTGAATGTCAAAGCGGTCGAGATTCATTACCTTATTCCAGGCAGCGATGAAATCGTGAACAAATTTTTCCTGGGAATCTGCACATGCATATACTTCTGCCAGAGCGCGGAGCTGGGAATTCGAGCCAAAAATCAAGTCAACGCGGGTACCGCTCCATTTTAATTCACCGGTTTTGCGATCTCGACCTTCAAAAAGCTCATCATCTTCGATCGCTTTCCATTCAGTGCCCATATCGAGTAAATTCACAAAGAAATCATTGGTGAGAGTTCCAGGTCGATGGGTGAATACGCCGTGTTGGGATTTTTTGTAATTGGCATTTAAGACACGCATACCCCCAATCAGCACTGTCATCTCAGGGGCAGTCAGGGTAAGCAATTGTGCTTTATCGACCAGAAGTTCTTCTGCTTTCACAGAATATTTCGCTTTTTGATAGTTACGAAAACCATCAGCAAAAGGTTCAAGAACCCCAAAAGATGCCACATCGGTCTGTTCTTGAGAAGCATCCATGCGACCTGGCGTAAAAGGCACAGTCACCGTAAACCCTGTATTTCTGGCAGCCTGCTCAATCGCTGCGCAACCGCCAAGGACGATCAAGTCTGCAAGAGACACTTTTTTATTACCGGTTTGCGATTCGTTAAATTTTCTTTGGATTCCTTCCAGCGTTTTTAGGACTTTTGCCAATTGATCTGGTTGGTTGACTTCCCAGTCTTTTTGCGGCGACAGACGGATGCGCGCCCCATTTGCCCCGCCCCGTTTATCTGAGCCACGGAAAGTGGATGCGGATGACCAGGCGGTATAAACCAGTTCCGAGATTGAGAGACCGGATGAAAGGATTGATCCCTTGAGGTCTGCAATATCTGTGTCATTGATCAATTCGTGATTGACTGACGGGATGGGGTCTTGCCAGATCAGATCTTCATTGGGAACCTCCGGACCCAAATAACGGGTGCGAGGTCCCATGTCGCGATGGGTCAGCTTAAACCAGGCACGCGCAAAGGCATCTGCAAATTCCTCTGGGTGCTCGTGGAAGCGTTTGGCGATGGCGCGATAGGCTGGATCGATGCGCAGCGCCATGTCAGCAGTGGTCATCATCGTTGGAACTCGCTTTGAAGGATTGTGAGCAGCCGGAGCCAGGTCTTCGGGATCCACATTAACTGGTACCCACTGCCAGGCGCCAGCAGGGCTCTTCACCAGATCCCAATCATAGCCAAACAACATATCAAAATAGCCCATATCCCATTGTGTCGGTTTCGGTGTCCATGAACCTTCGATGCCGCTGGTGATGGTGTCATCTCCCTTGCCTGTGCCATAAGTGCTGATCCAACCCAATCCCTGCGCTTCAAGGGGGGCGGCTTCAGGTTCAGGTCCAACGTGTGTTGCTGGTCCGGCACCGTGTGCTTTGCCAAAGGTGTGACCACCAGCGATGAGGGCAACGGTTTCTTCATCGTTCATTGCCATGCGGGCAAACGTCTCCCGTACGTCACGAGCTGACGCGGATGGGCTGGGTTGACCATTTGGTCCTTCGGGATTGACATATATCAAGCCCATCTGGACGGCAGCAAGTGGATTTTCGAGATCACGGTCGCCAGAATACCGCTTATCACCGAGCCACTCAGTTTCAGCCCCCCAGTAGATGTCCTCTTCTGGCTCCCAGATGTCTTCACGCCCGCCGCCGAAACCGAAAGTCTTGAATCCCATTGATTCCAGGGCGCAGTTTCCAGCAAGCACCATCAAGTCTGCCCAAGAGATCTTTTTACCGTATTTTTGTTTAATTGGCCACAGGAGACGGCGCGCTTTGTCGAGATTGGCGTTATCTGGCCAACTGTTCAGTGGAGGAAAGCGTTGTGAGCCAGAACCCGCGCCACCGCGTCCATCGCCAACCCGGTAAGTGCCTGCACTATGCCATGCCATGCGGATGAATAATCCGCCATAGTGTCCATAGTCGGCTGGCCACCAATCCTGGGAATTGGTCATCAACGCGTAAAGATCTTTTTTCAAAGCGTAATAATCAAGCTTTTTAAATTCCTCAGCATAGTTAAAACCTTCTCCCATTGGATTGGATAAAGAAGAGTGCTGGTGAAGTATCTTCAAGTTGATTTGATTTGGCCACCAGTCGCGGTTAGAAGTTCCTCTACCGGCTACCGGTTTATGAAGTTTTTCCTCGTTCATATCATTTTCTCCTTTTGAAAAATAAATGATTACTGGGTGGTGGTAGATGAATTGATTGGAGAGCTTTCTATTCCAATCCCTGATTCTTTTTTAGACAACTGGGGCATAAACCCTTGAAGTAAACATTTTTTTCTTTGATTTTGAAGTGGTTCAGCCCATCTACCGTGATTTGATCGATGTTAACTTGAAAATTAAAGATTACTCCACAGGATTCGCATTGGAAATGTCCGTGACGGGTCAAGGTAATATCAAAGCGTGTTTCTGTATCGTCGATATCAACTACCTTGACCAAACCTGCTTCGACAAGGGTATGAAGGGTGTTGTATATGGTAACTTTGGAAAGGGATGGAATTTCACTTGACAGTGAGCGAAATATATCATCAACGGTTGGATGACCTCCTTTCTGATACAGGTATTCCAACACCTTAATCCGTTGGTAAGATGGTCGGATGCCCTGGCTCTTCAATTGATTGGCTACAAAATCACTTGATAAATCCATTGTGTATTGAGTAAATAAATAAAATTGATTAAATATTATAATAATTATAATTAGTGGTTTTGTCAATATAGTATCCTGGCAGGATCGTAAATGAACTGTGGCGCGATGGGGCTTTACAAGTAGACCGATAATGGCTTTAGCAATCTGACCACTATTGTGGAGCATTGTCCATTCGCAAAGACTGCTGCGCAAATCATTGCATAATTTGAAATATATCAGCAACAGATTGATTTCACACAATAAAGTGGAATTCTGAGGGCAATAGGTGGGCGAACCTAACCTCTCCATCGAATAATAGGTTGTTATAATCTAAGTTAATACTGATAGTATTCCACATTACTAATTTTTCGCTGAAAAAATTCGTCGATTGACCAAATGTAATCTATCTGTTGGGATTGCTTTTGGAAAGGTAGAAATGGAAGAAAAGGATAAATTAGATTTAGAAATGAAATATACTCTTGCGGGATATCCATTCCTCAAGGATATATTGCATAATTTAAAACAGGTTGTTTGGATAGTGAACTTGGGTACTGGTCGTGTCTTATATGTTAGCCCAGCATTTGAAACTGTTTGGGGGTGTTCTTGTGATAGTTTTTATTCGGATCCTTTAACTCTGATTAGAAGTGTCCACCCAGAGGATCGGATTAAGGTTATATCCTACACACCTGGCGATAATCGCAGTTCAATGGGCTTATCATACCGAATTTTCCGTCCAGACGGCAGCCTGCGGTGGATTTCGGCTTATTCATTTCAAATTTACGAAGAATCTTCCAGCATCCCTTATCAAGTATGGGTGGCTGAAGATGTTACAGAACAAAATCAGGTAGATCAGACATTAAGAAAAGCACTGGATCGCTCTCGAGAACAGTTTTCACTTAGCCGGCGGATGAGTTTGGCTCGGAAACCGGACGTGGTCCTTAAAACGTTGATGTCTGCTTCTGAACTGCGGGCTGCGAAGCATGCCTTGGTAATGTTTTTTGACTCATTTCGAGACAGTCCTTCTCGGGTGGCTGAGATCATCGTTTCATGGTCATCCTATGTATTACAGACCAGCTCTAATCCAATTAAATTATTGAATGATGTCAACTTGGTCGAAGAGCTTGCAATCCTGGAGATCCTTCATCCCTCAAAACCGGTAATCATTACAGATGTGTACAAAGATCAACGTCTCACGCCTGCAGTACGAGATATGCTGTTGGAAGGGAAAATTCAAACAGTGCTGATCTTTCCCATGGTTGCATTGGGAAACTGGCTTGGATGCCTTTTGGTGTTTTTTGACACTCAAAAACAGATATACCCGATTGAATTAAGGCACCTTAAAGTATTGGTCGACCAGGCAACTATTACTTTGTATAATCTGCAATTGTTAGAGTTCGAAGCAGAATCTCGCCACGAGGCAGAGCGAGCAAACGAGATAAAAACCGAGTTTCTGGCGATGATTTCACATGAGTTACGGACTCCGCTAACTTCCATAATCGGTTTTGCCACAACGTTGTTAGCTGAGGATGTAACTTGGGAACCAGAAGAACAGCGCGATTTCGTTCTGACAATTTTTCAGGAAGCAAACCGTTTGGAAGAGTTGATTAATCACCTGCTGGACCTTTCGCGACTGGAAGCGGGAATGTTGCCAATAATACGCAACCCGCATACGCTCAGGGAAATATTGGATGATGCATTGCCACAATTACAAGTTTTAACCAGGGACCATATTTTATCTATCCATCTATCTTCCAACTTACCAGAAATTTATGTTGATTCAATCCGCATTGCCCAAGTATTGGTAAATTTGGTGCGGAATGCCTCTACTTATGCTCCAAAAGGTACTGAAATCGTTATTTCAGCCAATATTCGGGGAAGTTTTTTGCAGATCAATGTCAGTGACCAGGGACCTGGCATCTCGCCGGTTGATAGAAAAAGAGTATTCAAAGCTTTTCAACGGGGAATAAACGTGGATAATGGTTCTGTACAAGGCGCCGGATTAGGATTGGCTATTTGCAAAGGGCTGATCGAAGCTCATGGTGGTCGGATTTGGATCAGGAAAAAGAATACCCCAGGTGCGACTGTATCATTTACAATTCCACTTGTGACCGCACAAACGCCAGAGTTGGTTACAAAAGAGGAGTAATTTAATATGGGTAACATCTTAATTGTTGACGATGATCCGAATATCCGCAAGTTGGTGCGGGTAAATCTGGTCAAACGCGGGTATACCGTTAGCGAAGCAGAGGACAGCCACCAGGCGATGGCTTGTTTTAAGGCGGAAATTGTGGATTTAGTGTTGCTCGACCTGGTGCTGCCCGGACTATCTGGGGTCGATTTGTGTACCTGGATCCGCGCTCACTCCGATGTGCCTATCATTGTTCTTAGCGCCCGATTGGAAGAGGACTTAAAAGTTGCAGCATTGGATGCAGGTGCAGATGACTATGTCACGAAACCGTTTGGACAGCAAGAATTACTGGCGAGGGTGCGCGCATTTTTAAGACGATCATATTCCTCGCCAAATTCTGCTGAGGAAATCATTTTGATCGACGATTTACGGATTGATCTTGATGCGCGCCGGGTGTTTATTGGCAATGAGGATTTACATCTCACCCGAACGGAATATGCGATCCTGGCAGTTCTGGCTAGGCGACTGGACGCAATTGTTACTCATGACGAGTTGATTACCCAGGTTTGGGCACCGGAGTACCGTGGATCGAACCATTATTTACACAACTATCTTGGTCGCTTGCGGAAAAAACTTGGGGTATATGGCGGTCTGCTTGAAACGATCCCTGGTATGGGATATAACTTGCATTCGAAATTTGGATCATGAGCGAAAGGGTTTAGATTCACGAGTTTCTGCGCGGACATAACACCAACCCGTATAAACGAAGCGCGGCTTGACAATTACTTTGTGTAATGAATATTCTCTCGTAATAAGAATTATTACGAGCCCGGATAACCTTTATTGAGCCTGTTCATACAGGCTCAATACGTTATTGTTGGTCTGAATTGTTTTATTAGGTATTTAATAGGTAGTAACAGGGACATAGAGAGCTCCATTTGTATAGGATAGTACCATAGGAAAAAACTATAACGAAAGGAGCCTAAGTGGAACACAATCGTAACGACGGTTATAAATTGAAGTCAACAATCCTTATTCAGCCGAACATTGGTCTCGATAGCGATGTCCGTCATTCGGTTGTTGAGATTTTGAATAAAACGCTGGCAAACGAGACAGTGCTTACGGTGAAGACCCGCAGCGCCCATTGGAATGTGAGTGGAGCTCAGTTCTTCGAACTATATACCCTGTTCGCTTCTCAATACAAGCAATTAAATAATATTTCTGATGAATTAGCTGAAAGAGTCAGGATGTTAGGGGGGACTGCCCTAGGCAGCCTCCAGGAGCTAATCAAATATACTCAATTGACAGAACAACCAGGGGTTTTTCCTGACATTTTCCACCTGATTTCAGATCATGAGATGATCATTCGTTTCATGCGGGACGATGCTAGAAAGTGTTCGGAGGAATTCGAGGACGAAGGTACTTTTGAATTATTGGTAAACATCATGAGAAGCCATGAAAAGATGGCTTGGATGTTACGCTCCTATATCGAAAACAAACTATATCAAGACGAAAGCCCAAAAAAGGATAAATAAAGATGAATGATCGAATGTTAGATAATAAAGTTCGTCAGGATGCCGTTAAGGTTGATAATGATGTAAGAAACCTGGCAGAAGATAGCGTTGCTCTTATGAGCAGGTTTGGAGAGAATTTATCTCAGGCAACAAGTAAAGCGAAAGACGATCTGACAACATGGGTTGGGGATGAGGTTACCAGTTTAACCGAAGGAATAGAAAAGATGGCGGGAGATGCAAAAGAAAGTGTTGTTACTGCTGCAGCAGCGGTGAAGAAAGGAGTCGGGCATGGATTGAGCCAATATAACGAGAAAGCTCAAGAAGTGGCAGATAAATTACCTGGTGATATCGGAAAAAAAGCTAAAAAATATCCCTGGGTAGCTATTTCGCTTGCTCTGTTTGTAGGTTTTTTGCTTGGTGGCATCCTTAGACCTGCCAGGCTGTTCCATGGATAACCTATACTTTATAACTTATCCTTTTGATGGAAAAAACAATGAACACCCAAATATTTGAAGGTAAATGGAAACAAATGCGCGGTCAGGCAAAAGAGTGGTGGGGAAAACTCACAGACGACGACTTGGAAAAAGTCAGCGGGAAATTTGACAAATTAATGGGACTGCTCCAGGAGAAGTATGGTTACACCCTGCAGCAAGCTGAGGAAGAATACAAAAGGAGGACAAAGTGACAGATTATAAAGAGGTGAGAACCTCCGAGCATGAACAAGGACGCGAACAGCGGGTTGCCACCTTTAAAGCCACCCAGCTTCTCTGGTTATTACTTGGTTTACTAGAAGCAGCGCTTGCATTGCGCGTTGTGTTTAAGCTGATCGGGGTGAATGCAGCTAATCCCTTCGCAACCTTCTTATACGGCTTGACGGAATTATTTGTGGCTCCTTTTGCAAGTTTAACAGGTGCACCTTCAGCAGGAGGCATGGTTCTCGAAATTTCCACCGTTATCGCCATGATTGTATACATGTTGCTTGCCTGGATACTTGAGCGGGTTATTTTTGTACTTTTCTATCGCCCACGGGGACCTGTAAGTGTCAGGCAGACGACAGTCGCCGAACATACCCCTCAGCAACCACTGGTGGGCATCAGTCAACGGACGATTACCACGGAACGAAGAGAAGAAGAGAGCCAGACACCCCATTCCCTCTAATTGTAGTCAAGCACGGGCACCGATTACCTCCCGTTTGTTGAGGTGAAAAAACTGGAGTTGAAAAACACTCTGAAAGGAGAAAAAATGGAACTGATCAAATTTGTTCTATGGCTCACTGCCGGTGCGGTAATTGGCTGGTTTGCCAGACAGATTGTTACCACAGAACACGGGTGGAGTGTATCCAGGCTTAAGCCTGTTAATAAGTTGGCAGGCTAATGCAGTTCTCTGGCTAATAAATAATATTGGTTCAGGTACTGTGCAAAATTGAAATACAAAAATTTGAGTATCATATTGGAGAATAATAAATGAACATACTAATCTGGGTTATTGTAGGATTAATCGCGGGATTTTTGGCGGGACAGGTCATGAGGGGCGGTAGCTATGGAGTAATTGGCGACATCATCGTCGGAGTGATTGGCGGGTTATTGGGCGGTTGGATAGGTACCACATTCCTGGGAATAAATGCTACTGTCAGTGGGATCAATTTGTCTTCGATCCTGGTCGCATTTTCCGGTGCGGTACTGCTTATCCTTGTTCTTCGTATTATTGGCGGTAGAAGAAGTGGAAGGTACGGCAGAATATAAATGGAGCTTGATTGAGTATCACCTTAAAAAGGTTTGATTGGAGGTTCCATGATAGAAGAGCAGGAGATCAATAATATCGCGGTAGATCATCGTGAAGAAACGCTGGTTACTCGTCATCCAGGCTACACTTCGACCGAGCAAGTTGTGGTCGATGTAGCCGCGGAACGCAGGCTTGGGTGGTATCTGTTTACCTGCACCCTGTGGAGTATGCTGGTTTTGTTAGAACTTCTGCTGGCTTTTCGCTTCATCCTGCGTTTAATTGCAGCAAATCCTGACAGCGGATTTGGCATGTTAATCTATGGGATCTCTGGAATATTCGCTGCTCCATTCCATGGTTTGATCGAGACGCCAGCGTTTGGGAGATTAAACTTCGAGGTTACAACCCTGATCGCTATGTTGGTCTATGGTCTGATTTATTGGATCGCGGCATATTTGATACGGATGGTAACAGACCGTCCAACGACAAGTTCATACACACGGTCAACACGTGAGCAGATGTCTGATGGAGATGGGAAAGAACGCACCACACATATTACCATCTCCAACGGGAAAATTTGATCGTAGAAACGCCGCTATTAAGTCAGAACAGATGATAATGAATTAGAAAAGGATTATGATGAATGTACTTACCTGGATTTTTGTTGGTCTGATCGCCGGATGGTTGGCTAGGAGATTGTTACGGGAGACGGGATACGGGCTGGTTGGGGATATTATTACAGGTGTGGTGGGTGGTTTGCTAGGTGGCTGGCTAATAACGACTCTCTTACACATGGATAGTGCTGTTACAGGGATTAATGTCGAGTCGATCCTGGTTGCTTTTGCAGGAGCAGTTGTTTTGCTTATTTTGCTGCGTGTGATAGCTGGGGGGCGAAGAAGAATTTTCCATTGAAAAAGAGAACTACTTTTCAACTCATAGCTGTTATTTGTATCATGGCTTCATTATCAGTGATGATCTGGGGTTGTGCCAGTATTACAACGGCCCAAACTGATTTTTCCGCCACATCGGGTTATCTTACCTCCACACCTGCTGTGATCCAATCTCCCGACCCTGCTTCTACTCATGCTCAAGCTACGATCGCCTATGGGCAGGGTCAACTGCTAGAGTTGTCTCGCAAAGCGACCGATGTCAGCTTAAGAATGACACAAGCTGCCATAGCAGCAGCGGTTTTAACACAGGATGATTATCAACGCCAGAAAATGGATATGGATTATCAGGCTACGGTAATAAGTAGAAATATTACTCAAGCAGTTGCAACTCAAGAATTTATCGCTCAACAAACGAGAATTGCGGGAGAGGTTACTGTTGCCGCTCAGAACAGGTCCGCTACAGCAGCCCGTTCTGCTTATCTGGAAGAAGTAAACCAGGCAGCACAAGCTAAGGCAAATAGTGATATCCGGATCTCACAAACCGCTCAGGCATTGGCTGCATTAACGACATATCCGCTGACTGCAACTCCCCTAGCTGAGACCCGGGCTGCTCTGCTTATGGAACAATACAACCGGGAAGAACGAGCATTTGTGGATCGAGTCGTTGCTCCATTGATACCCATCCTGGCTGTTGTGAACCTGCTGTTATTTTTTATGTTGATCTTTGTGGTATACCGGTGGATCTTATCGTTACCGTTTAATTCGAAAGTGATCCGAGATAAAGTTTCCCCTTTATCAATGATCGAGGGAGTGATCGCGGATAATGAGCTTGAGATTTACCGATTACCCCCATCTAAACGAACGCTATTCCAACCGCTGAAATCGATTGCTGAGAATTCAGTAATCATAGAAATCGTGGATGCGTCTTCACCTCCAATCAAGGAATGGATAGCCGATGTGGAGCTGCAATTAAACGCAGGTAAAGGATTATCGTCATGAGTGCCAGTCGCTATCTCCCAGCAGCTAAGAGGGTGGCTCAAGCGATCCCAGGTATTCTTCTTGAACAGGGATTGGATCCACTCATCAGCCGCTTTGTCTTAACCGAAACCGAGGATGGTAACGCCTGGTTGTTTGTAGTCATGAATGACAGTATCGTAGCATACATCGAATCCTACTCGGCACCCAGCTTACTTTCCTACCTCTCTACAGCATTCCATGGGCACCCAGTGATTTTCAGTAAATCTTTTGGTCTGCGCTACGCAGTGCTGCTTAGCCCAATAAATGAGCCATCCAAGACATGACGTTAATTCCAATTTCCAATTATTGGCTACCATTCTTATAGAGCCAGTACCAAATTATTCCAAATTTTATAATAAGAATACTTCTTGTTATATTTGTTTTTTAGACAGACAAACACTTGAAAATACTGCGATTTCGACCATTGACTGAGCGGTTACCAACAGAGTGTGAGAGGGTGCAAAAATGGATGCAGAACCTCGCGTTAAGAATAAACGCTTTTTGAAAGCCAAGCTGATTTTCAACCCCTCCGCTGGGGCAGCCAGGACGTCTCCCGTTAATATCGTGGATGTGATCCACGAGATGCAAGCCTGGAAGCTCATACCTGAAGCCTACCTGGTTGAACCAGGCTGCGACCTGCCCCGGGTGGTCGAAGACGCTCTTGTGCAGGGGATCCGTTTATTTGTGGTCTGTGGTGGAGATGGGACGATTTCTGCTGTGGCGAGAATCCTGGCTGGAACACCCGCTACCCTGGGAATTATCCCGATTGGCACGCAGAATAACACTGCTCTCAGCCTGGGTATTCCTGATGACATTCCAGCAGCGATCGCCATCTTAAGAACGGGCAAGCGCATTAAGGTGGATGTTGGCACTGCTGTTTGCGGTAATGTTCAAACACCTTTCCTGGAAGTATGCTCGGTAGGGTTGATTTCCACTCTTTTTCCGTCCGTCGATGATATCCAGCACGGCAACCTGGCGCGGATAGGCGATTTCCTGACGACTTTGGCTGCATCTCCGCCAGCCGAGATCCGTCTGCTGCTGGACGGCAAGCAGGAGATCCATAGCCTGGGGCATATCGTTCTGGTTTCAAATATGCCTTATATCGGTTTCCACTATCAGGTTGGTTCGATCACCTCGTTTAATGATGGCTTGCTGGATGTGCTGTTCTTTGCTGACCTATCTAAGCTGGACCTGCTTGGGTATATATTCCAGGGAGTTGGCACAGGTAAACTGGAAGACCCACGTATCCAGCATTTCCATGTGCGTCGGGTAGATATTTCTACCCATCCTGCTATGCCGGTCATGGCTGATGGTTCTGGGTTAGGAGAAGGCGAGGTGAGTATTCGAGTGCGGCGTCGCGTCTTGAATGTTATGGTCGGGCAGCCTGCTATGGATGTCTCATCGCCAGGTGAAATTCATGAGTTGCAAGCGCATGATATAGCACGTGCCTGAGGGGAAATTTCGCAAAGCCTGGGGGCAATTCTCCGCTTGGGTAAGTCTCCATGGACCGATAGCCCGCTTTTTAAGCCTGGGAGTGGGCGTGGTTGTATTACTCGTTTTCCTGCCATCTTCCCTGCGGATTGCATTTTGGGACGGTTTGCAGGCTAACAAACTCCTGACAGGAATGCTGTTCCTATTCTGTTTACTGGCGATATCCCTGGTCTGGTCGACCGGACAACAGGTTGACTCCTGGACTTTCTTACTATTCAATGTGCGCGGCTCACGACCTATCTGGCTGGATAGAATTATGTCAGGTTTCACCCAGCTTGGTCATGGGATCACCTCATTGGGAATTTCTCTGGTTTTATTTCTGGTCAGTAACCACCAGCTTGCTTATGAATTTATGCTGGGAACGTTGATCTTATGGCTGATCGTCGAGATGATGAAATTTCTGATCCACCGGTCTCGGCCATATATCCGGCTGACCCAGGCTCGGATTGTGGGATTCCGGGCTCGAGGTCGGTCCTTCCCCAGTGGTCATACCGTCCAGGTTTTTTTCATGGCAACATTTGTGGTTCATCATTTTAACGTCAATTTTGGGGTAGCTGTTTTGCTGTACACGATTGCACTGATTGTCGGGATCACGCGCGTGTATGTTGGCGCGCATTACCCGCGCGACGTGCTGGCTGGGGCGATCCTGGGCAGCGCCTGGGGGTTGATAGGTGCGATTGTTCAATGAGATCAACCTCTCCACACCGGGGTAAGGGGGATGGTAAAAAATACATGTCATATTTTACGAAAGGCAGTTAACGTAAATGATCTCTTTTTTAGGAATTATATAGGTTGTGTTTGGGACATCGATAGCTCTAATCCTGTATGATGTTATAGAAGAAACCTATTCAAATTTTCTAAGGAGAATCCTCATGTTGTGGACGATTGTTGTTGTTCTTGTAATTCTATGGTTGCTCGGCTTTTTTGGTCGGAACATTAGCCCAAGATTCCCGCGAACTGGCAGTTGGATTCACACTCTGATCGTTTTAGCTATCATCCTTGTCGTGCTAAATCTGCTCGGAGTGATTTAATATTCATCAATGTTCTTTAGTTTATAGGAGGAAAAGGCTTTTCTTAGCAAATAAGCAAACATTGTAAGGATATCAGAGAGGAAAGCATGTATAAAAAAATCATTCGAGTAATTATCGGTCGTCAGATTCAACTAACCGCACCTGGTATGTTGGGCAGAAAGTTTGACTTCTATCTTGGTCAATCATTCCTTTGCCAGGAATGGCATTTGCCTGGTGAGCCTTACGAGATAGAAGGAGTAAACCTGACCAAAAAGCCTCGCGATTATTGGAGCTTTGGTACGAATACGGGGTCCGATCTTCCTTTGATATTCTTCGCAGAAGATGTGAAGGAAGTAGTGATTCCCAATGACCCTGAAACCATCAAGAGCTTTAAGGGAGCTCCCTTTAAAGTAACAATCGTAGAGCCTTGTTTATAACAACATATAGGATTTAGACCTAAATCAGCAGAAGCGATAAAGATTATAGACAAACATTTATTTATGAAAAAACAGTTCTGTTGAAGGAAAAAATGGATAACACGATAGTTTGCCCAAGTTGTAAAAAACCAATAGTCGATCAAAAAATTATTGAGGACGCGAGAAAAGGTGAAGGTGTTACCACCCGATCCATCATGTGTGAATGCGGAGAAAGAATCACCTTTTGGCAAATAACAGCCCAACTGCGAAGTCAAAAAACATTTGGCTGGAAATTTCGAAATTGGATCAAATCTCTATTTCATTCTCAAAGTTCATGAATTCAATGATTGATATATGAGGGATTACCCTGATTTGTGAAAAGATATCGATAGATTCGAGGACCTTCTCAGCAATAAGCATTGATTTCTGATACTTAATGTTTCCTTATAAAAACTATTAATTCAAAAAAGTTAGCGATTATGTCAAACAATAAAAGCAAGGGAAAAGCAAAACGATTATCGAAAGGTAAACGTATTCATATCCGTAGGTTAAAACAAGAAGCCCGCAGCCTTGGTCGGGTTTATACGCCAATAGTTAAATGATTCGGAAAGAAGTCAGTTAATGAATATAATAAATAAAGAAGTGGGAATATGGTGTGGATCGATCTTTATAAAGCAACAATAGTATCCGTTGAAAATGATCTTGAAAAATTCAAAAATCAGGTCGATAGGCGAAATTTTATTCATGTTGAAACTGTCTGATTTTGGAGTACGTTTCGCCGGAATTGAAACGGTTGATAAGATGAAAAATCTGCGAATTTCTGTAAAAGTGAGGGTCGGTTTCCATGCATAAGGTTATTCCCATACAGGAAGTATGATATTTGACCAAAAGATAAGTAAAAATGATGGAATTCCCTTACTTCTTTATGAAGGAAAAAATCCCACCAATTTTTTGCTTTATCAAATTAAAGATGGCTTCGCTGCGGATCTGGGACCATAGGGCATCATTGGTCTTGGGTATGATAGGCAGGTCTTGGCGTAATACCATCTCTATCGCATGGGAAGGGCAGTGGCTGGCACACAATCCGCATCCGATGCAAAGGTCGAAGTGAAAGGCTGGAGAATCTGAGTTTGATGTAATCGCATCCAGCGGGCAGATGGCTGCGCACTTGCCGCAGGTAGTGCAACGGTCAGCATGCCATAAAGGGAAAAAGCGAGAAGCAGCGTTGACATTCCGTACTCCAGCTTTAAAACTCTTGACGGCTGGGCAGCAACAAGGGCAGCAGTTGCACAAGGCTTTGAGACTTCCCTGGGCATTATCCACGTTGTGGATTAAACCCGCCTCCTCAGTTCCACGCAGGATGCGTATAGCCTCGTCGGGGTTGATCTTACGCGCCAGATTTGTCTCGATTAAGGTTTGAGCGAGTTCATTAAAAGTAAAACAGGTTTCGCGGGGGTATTCGCAGTGTCCGTCTCCGCGGTTGTCACGCGCCAGGCGGCAATAGCACTCGGATACACCAATTATCGGCTCGCGTTTGACCATTTCAGAGATAAAATCAATGGGCAGTACTTGAGCCTGGTTGGAAATTCGTGCACCAACCTTAATTACTTCTTTCTGAGGTTGTTCTGGAAGGGTGCTTTCCACCGCCAGGACACGAAAATAAGGGGTTTTGGAAGGCATCTTAAAGGTCAAAGATGCCAGGCTGTCCCAGAATTCGCCGTATGCAGCACCTAATTCCGTGCTGCGCTTGCGGCGTACCTGCTGTTCAAGAGTGAAAGAAACGAAAGCGCGTTCAAAAACACGACCTTTTTTGCTTAAATTATGGCTGATGACAAATCCTTCTTCATGCAGGCGGGTGAGACTTTCATTGAACTGCTCCTCAGAAAAGCCAGCTCGGAGCGCTTTGCGCTGGAATTGATTTCTGGTCAAAGAGCCCATCATCGGGAGAAGAAAGAATAACTTAAGATCTTCTTCCCGAAGCGTCTGCTGTATCGCCCATATTAATTTATCACGGTTGGCAACTTCTCCCGTTTGAACCGTGAAGGCGTCAATATACCTTTCTAAGTTGGATTTCCGAGCCATTTTACCTTCCTGATATCGATAAGATAAGTCAATTATAGCAAGATTGGCAAGAATTTATTAAAACCCCGATTGCCTAAAAACCCGACTTGTTGTTTGTAAGTCATTGGGATTTACTTTGCTGATGGAAGCATTGACATACTTGTCAGGTACAATATCCATCATAGAGATTGGATGAGGACAGAGGACATCCAATAGCTCAAGTTTGGTTGCGGAGATGGTGGAAGGTATGAATCAAACCACTTCAGAATATTTACCTGATATGAGTATTCCTTTGACGTCGGTTATTGTGGCGCAGTTATGTCTGGGGTGTGGATTGGTGCTATTTGTTGGTTTTGATCTCGATCCACTGCTTTTGTATGTCATCCCAATGCTTGCCCTCATGTTTTACCTGGGCGCATTGGTAACCTGGGCAGCCGATCATTGGAAACCTTGGTTGGCGAAATGGTGTCCAATCCTGGTCTTCACGATTGTGATTATCTCTGCTGCAACCTGGCTGGAGCAACCGCAAGTGTTGATGCTTTTGGTCGTGCCGACCTGCCTGTCTGCTGCCTTGATAAGCCAGGCTGCCTGTCTGCTGACGGCGTTTTCAGTAACCTTGCTGATTCTTTTCCTTGGCAGGGGAGACGACAACAGCAATTGGAGCGTTGTGCTTATCGCTTTGACAGGTATCTGGTCGATGGTGGTGGTTCTGCTCAGCGTCTATGGGCAGATGAAAGGAGTCGCTGGCTATGCCTGGAGATATTACTACCAGGCAGCCAATTTGCTTAATGAAGCGCGCAGCCAGCGCGGGCAGCTGCTACAGGCATTGGAGGACGTAGCCCAGGCAAATGCCCAACTCGCTCGAATGAACAAACTGGCGCAGGGATTGCAGCAAATTGCAGACGAAGCCCGCCAGGCGAAAGAGGAATTTGTTGCCAATGTCAGCCACGAGTTACGTACCCCTCTTAATATGATCATCGGGTTTACTGAGTTGATTTCTGAATCATCTAAAGTATATAAACGCCTTCCCGCCAACCTGTTAGCCGACCTGGCGGTGATTCGTCGCAATGCATTGCATTTGTCAGAATTGATCAACGATGTCCTCGATCTCAGTCAGTTTGAGGCTGGGAAGATGGGGCTATTCAAAGAATATGTTTCAGTGCGAGAAATTGTAGAGGCTGCCGCTGAAGCAGTGCGCCCCTTATTCATATCTAAGCAGCTCTACCTGAATGTTGATGTGCAGGATAACCTGCCACCGGTCTTTGCTGACCGCACCCGCATCCGCGAGGTATTGCTGAATTTGCTTAGCAACGCTGGTCGGTTTACTGAGCGCGGCGGGGTGACCTTGCGAGCCTGGCGCGAGCAAAATGATTGGATGGTTACGGTCACAGATACGGGAGTTGGCATTTCTGAAGAGAATCTCCGCAAGTTATTCCAGCCTTTTCAGCAGGCAGACGGCTCGATCCGCCGGCAATACGGCGGTACAGGGTTGGGATTGACCATCAGCAAGCGATTTATCGAACTACATGACGGGCGCATCTGGGTGGAGAGCCAGCTTGGGGTCGGCACGACATTTCATATCCGAATACCGCTAGCGCCGCCGGTGCGGCTGCCACCGCCCACCGGTATTGATTTTATTCGAGGGATGCAGCCTGGCTGGGAATACCTTCACCGAACTGCCAGTGCGCGGGTGCCTCGTGTTGCTGTTAAACCGCGCTGGGTGGTAACTGAGTCGGGAAATGTATTGACTCGCCTGCTGAGTCGTCATTTGGATGGGATCGAAGTGGTTCATGCAAATAATCTGGATCTTGCCCTGCGCGAGGTAGCTTCGCAGCCCAGCCAGGTGCTGATTGTCAATGAAATTTCGGTAAGCGATGCACTGCAAAAACTTGATGCCGTTGCTCTGCCACTGGGCACAGTCGCTTTAATCTGTTCAGTCCCGGCTGCCGAGGGCAGCGGCGGTCTGGCGGGAGTGTCGGGTTACCTGGTAAAACCCGTACTTCAACAAGATTTATTATCGGCTGTGAATGGATTGGAACTCACCGGTAACAAGATCCTGGTTGTGGATGATGAACCGGATGCCTTACGGCTTTTCAGGCGCATGCTGGCAGCGTCTGACCGAGAATATCAGGTTTTGCGCGCTGAAAACGGTCGGCAGGGTCTGGAAATGCTTAGAAAACATCTGCCAGACTTGGTGCTGCTTGATCTGATGATGCCGGAGGTGGATGGATTTCAGTTCCTGAGGCTTAAAAGCCAGGATCCCGCTCTACAACCTATCCCAGTGATTGTCATTTCTGCCCAGGATCCAGAGGGTCAAGTCGTTGTCAGCCGTGCTCTGGGAGTAACGCTGCCGGGTGGGTTGTCTGCTCCAAGTCTGCTGGCTTGTTGTAAGGCGTTAACAGCAATCCTGTCACCCATTCGAGTATGAGCTTATGCGTTTGGTTAAACCATGTTTTGTGGAAGAAGATGTCGATCCAGGGCGGATAACAGTTTTTCTCGGCTGACCGGTTTGGGTAAAAATTCCGCGGCTCCCAGTGTACGCGCCAGTTCTTCATATGGGAGGATGGTGCTAACGATCACCGGGATATGCCCTAAGGTTGGATTTTCGCGCAGCCGGCTAACTAGCTCCCAGCCATCGATGCCTGGCAGCATTACATCCAAAATTACGGCTGCTGGTTGATACTGCTCCACCAGAGCGAGCATCTCTGACGAATTCGCCGTTCCCACAAAATGATAGCGAGTGTTTGTTAAGTAACGCTGAATCAACGCCAGTGTATCGCGGTTATCATCCACCACCAACACGGGTAGCTGGTCAGCTACAGGCAGACGAATCTCGGCGGTGAATGTAGCGCTGGTTTGGGGATCAGTGTTTAAAGACAGGGTTACGCCTGCAATTTCAGACAACCGATGCGCCAGTTCAATATCCGGTTTATTCAAACTTGTTGAATCAGTTGCATTTCTGCCAGCGACGCGAATCTCCACCAATACCTCACCGAGGGGGGCATCAAAAGCAGCATTAATCAGGATCGTTGCTGAGGGGGCGTTGCGGGCTGCCAGCATGAACAGGTGCAAAAACATCTGGCGCGCAGCTGCTTCTTGGACGATTACAGATGGCAAATGCTCTGCAAGTTCCTGTCTAAGCGTGATCAAGGTTGACTTTAAGAACGGTTGTACTGTTTCCACTGTGCGATTTAGCAATTCATCCAGAGGATGCGGTTGGGCAGGTAATGACCTGGCAACCCAACTCAACTCGGTATCGCGGATTTCCATCTGATTGGCGAGATCAAAAACCACTTCCTGCAATACTGTTTCGTCGTCCTGGCAGTGGGTTTGCTTGCCCAGATTATACTGACCCCAAAGCAATTCAGCCAGGAGGCTTTTGGCTGCTGCCTCGTAACGGCGCAATTGCCTCACACTTAACAACATATCTGCGGCGACCTCGCGCTGCGGGGATTGTTCTACAAAACGGTAATTCAATACCTGGTAATAGCGCCAGGAATTTGATCCCGCTGGCACATACGCTTCTGGGCGAAGGCTCGCGATTGCCTCCAGCAGAATAGAGCGCAGAGCAGCGGTTGGATTATCGCGGTCTGAAAGCTCAAACCAACAGAGCAGCGGGCTACGACGCAGAAAATCTGGATCGTAAAGGTGAACCAGAGCCCGCTCAAGTTCCTGCTCAAACTTTGCTTTCGTGAAGATACCAGACATGTCCTATGAATGTCCTCGTAAAGACCCGTTGGCGTCCAAATCTTTGAGACAAAAGGCTCCTCAAAATGCTACAATCATCACAACAGATTGCGTTCTAATGGTCTTTTCCAATGTGATATCTTAACAAAGGTAACCTTCCAAGTCAAGACGCAGGGACGCAGGTTCTGAGGATCCAGACAAGAGTATTGAATTTTCAACTCAAAACCAGGTTGACAGGATGCAGAAAATAGAGATCTGCGGGATCTCAATTGAAAACAACTTATTTTTTCAGGAGGAAGATATGTCTACGAACAGAAAAAGTATGAGCCGACGCGCGTTTCTGCGTACGGCAACTCTGGCGGTAGGTGCTGGCGTTGCAGCAGCATGCGCCCCATCAGCAACCCCGTCCGCTCCTACAACCGCGCCAAAGACCACAGCGCCGCCCAAAGCCACAGTTACGATCCGGGTTGGATCTCATTGGGGTGGCACGACGGGAGACGCTTTCCAGAAGATGATCGATAACTACAACACGAATCAAGGCGCACAGGATAAAATCAAAGCTGAATATGTTGTTAACGGCAATGCAACCGCCACCATTACCGCCTCGCGCCTGGCTGGAACCCCGATTGATACCTACAACATTGGCACCGAAACAGCTTTGACTTTTTATGCCTCTGATACGATCATCGCACTGGCAGGAGAGGATGACGCAATCATTAAAAATGATTTTTTCCCAGCCTGGCAGGAAATGGGATACTATAATGGCAAATGCCTTGGTTATCCTTCGGAATTTAATTGCTGCGCCTTGTTTTACCGAAAATCATGGTTCAAAGATGCCGGGCTTAACCCGCCCAAGACGCCCGAAGATGTCCGTGCTGCTGCAAAGGCTTTAACAAAGGGTGAAGGCACGACCAAGCGCATGGGGTACGTCTTTGGTTTTGACAACTGGCATGGAACAGCGCACGTATTTGGCAACGTCTTCCGCTTCGGTGGCAGCCTGTGGAAGTGGGAGGGCGATACCCCCGTTGATTTCGACATTGATAACCCGGCAATGAAAGCGGCTGTCGATTATTTCCAGGAAATGGTGAAAGACGGCTCTACCAATGTCAAGATTAGCAGCGGTATAGACCCTGCCTGGCAGAATGGACTGGCTGGAATGACCGAAGATGCCGGGTGGTTCCCGTTAATCGTTGTCCGCGACGCAGGCAAGAAAGATATCTACGAAGACATGGGATTTGTCCCTCAGCCCGTACCCAGCGGAGCCAAGCCCTTCTCTCGCACCTACGGACGGGTGATGGCAATCGACAGCCGTTCACAGTATAAAGACGAGGCGGTGAAGATGCTCCGTTATTGGAACGCCAGCGCTGACATGCCATTCCAGAAGCATCTGGTCGAATTCATCGGTTGTGTGCCTGGCAACAAAAAATATCCAATGGATACCATCCAATGGTCTGCTGACATGAAGGAAGCCTGGTTGAAACAAATTGCGCCGGTTGCTATGCCTGATAAAGACCGCAAGGGGCTTTCATATATGGAAATTCGTACCAAATGCGAACCCATTCTGCAGGGAATCTGGCTGGGTACAAAGACCTATGATGATCTCAAGGCGCTGCAAAAAGACCTCAAGAGTATCTTTACCCGTCTCGACGGACCACGAAGCATGAAAAAGTAATATTTTATTTGTTATTCACGCTGCCGGCGATTTCAAGTATCCGGCAGCGTGAGTTAATCTCTCCAGGAGTGTCTTAATGGCTTTGTCGATTGCTTCTCGTCCCAAAGAACAAGCAAGTTTCTTCTGGCAAAAAAAAGCCTTTCGGCGCGGGTTGACCGGTTGGTTATGCGTTTTGCCAATCATCCTTTATGAATTTTTATGGGTTATCCTGCCGATCAGCTTCGCATTTGTCATGGTGTTTACCGATTGGCGTGGGTTCGAAGATCTCTCGAAAATGACTTTTGTCGGGCTGGATAATATCAGGCAGTTGTTGAGCGACCAGACCTATATCAGCGCTTTTATGAACACCATCAATTATGCCCTGGTAGCAGTATCAGGACAGGTGACCATCGGGCTTATGCTGGCGCTGGCATTAAACCAGATCACGCGCTGGATGGGCTTTGTGCGTGTCATTTACTATATGCCGGTGATCCTGCCCGGCACAGCAATGGCGTTACTCTGGAGGTTGATGTACGAGCCGGTTTTCGGTTTTTTTAACCAGACTTTAATGGCGGTGGGATTGAAACCAGTGCCATGGCTGGTCGACCCGAATATGGCGCTCTATTCCGTTTGTATTTACGTCATATGGAAGGGCGTGGGCTGGTACATGATCATGTTCCTGGCGGGACTTAAGAGTATACCTACCGAGTACTACGAGGCGGCTCAAATCGACGGGGCTGGCGCCTGGCAGCGCTTCACATCCATCACCATACCCTTGCTCAAACCCACCCTGCTTTTTGTCACGGTGATGGCTGGGATTGGGAGCTTGCAGGTGTTTGACTCGGTGTTTATGATGACGGGCGGGGGACCGGTTGGCAGCACGACCACGGTCGTTCTGCACATGTACAACACGGCGTTCAACTTTTTCCAGACCAGCTACGCTACGGCGATGGCAGTAGGACTATTCATTATCATTTTACTGATCACGCGCTTGCAAATTCGTTTGTATGGAGAGGGCGGCATGCGCTCTTACTATAGCTGATCGGTGAAACCGATTAGCTATCATTTATCAAAGATGGAGGAATCACGACATGTCGTTCATATCAAAAACCACTGAAAGCGAACCGCTTCCACCATTGGTGAACATCAATCAATCCAAATGGCGGATGCTTAACCGATTTCTCGGTCAAACTTTCATTTGGTTTTTTATCGGAATAGGATTGGTCATCATGGTGATTCCAGCACTCTGGATGATCTTATCCAGCTTTAAGTCACTCGCCGAGGTGCAGTCTATCCCGATGACGCTCATACCATGTGAGTGGATCTGGGAGAATTACGTCAAAGCCTGGACTGTCACACGCATGGAGCGCGCCTTTATCAACAGCACTTTATTGGCAACGACGGTGACGCTGATCATATTGCTCACGTCGACATGGGGTGGATATGTTTTCAGCAAGATGGATTGGCCCGGCAGAGATAAAGTGTTGTATCTGCTGCTTGCCACGATGATGATTCCCGGTTTCCTGACGCTGATTCCGCGTTTTGTCATTGTGATCAAAGCAGGGTTGGTCAATTCGTATGCTGGTGTCATTATCCCGGCAATGGTCAGCACGTTTGGCATCTTTATGACACGCCAGTTCATGCTGGGTATCCCCAAAGACCTGACAGACGCGGGGATTGTAGATGGGTGTAATGTGTTCCAGGTGTACTGGCACATCATCCTGCCGTTGTGCAAACCGGTCATCGCGGTGCTGGCGATCTTTACCTTTGATAGTAACTGGAACAGCTTGCTATGGCCGCTAATGGTGCTGACCAAACGCGATCTCTGGACGATCCCTGTCACCCTGGCGGGACTCAAAACGCAGGAGATGTTCCAGTATCATATTCAAATGGCTGGTGCCTCCATAGCGATCATCCCGGTCATCATCCTCTTCCTCATCCTGCAGCGGCACATCATCCAGGGCGTGGCATTAAGCGGGGTCAAAGGATAGCCTTGTTGCCATGCTGATCCGGCAAATTGAAACCTATACCAAAGGCAACCTGTGCCTGGTCAAATTGACAACCGACAGCGGGTTAAGCGGATGGGGACAGATCCGCCATTTCTGGATGCATGCCGAGATTCCCGCGCTGGTTTTTAAGTTAAAAATCCTGCCGTATGCCCTTGGGGCAGATGCGATAGATATCGACGGACTGGAAACGCGCATCCTCGACGCCAATTACCGCGATTTTGGACCTTACCTGTGCAAAGCCCTGGCAGGTCTGGATGCGGCGCTGTGGGACTTGCGCGGCAAGGCGCAGGGCAAAAGCGTGTGTGAGCTGCTGGGCGGCAAACCCAAGCCGCTGGCGGTATATGCCGCCTCACTGCAGCGGCAGAACACCCCTGATCAAGAGGCGGAGCGCTTGAAAAGGATGTGCGATGAAAAGGGTTTCCGCGCGGTGAAAATTCGTATTGGTCAAACCAACGGGCGCGACCAGGATGCCTACCCCGGTCGTACCGAGGCGCTGGTGCCGGCGGTGCGCCGGTCGCTGGGCGATGGTATCGCGGTCTTTGCCGATGCCAATAGCTGTTACAGTCCTCCGAAAGCGATTCAAATCGGACGGATGTTACAGGACAATGGCGTGAGTCTGTTTGAAGAGCCTTGCCCGTATTGGGAGATCGAGTGGACAGCGGAGGTTGCTGCTGCTCTCGTAATTCCTGTTGCGGGCGGTGAACAGGATATCTGGTTGAGCCAATGGCGGCGCATTATCTCCCTGCGCGCCTTGGATGTTGTCCAGCCCGATCTCGGCGACATTGGTGGGCTGTCTCAAGCGCTCAAGGTGGCACGCCTGGCAGCCGAAGCCGGGCTTCCGGTCATGCCGCATTCTTCGGACCGCTCGCTGACCCTGATTTATACCCTCCACATGATGGCGGCAATTCCGAACGCTGCTCCCTTTGTGGAATATCTGATAGAGGATACCCCTTGGAGCGACCACCTGTTTTTCCCAGAGCCAGGGGTGAAGGATGGTATGTTGCCCACCCCGTCTGGTGCGGGCTGGGGGGTCGAAATCAACCCGGACTGGCTGGCGTATGCCCGGCGAGAGATATATGAATCGACATAAAAGAGACATTGAGATTTCTATCGTTGCCGACTAAGTAGAGGAAAACCAGAAACATGAAAACAAGAGCTGAAATCGAGTCGTTTATTCCCGCATACGGCGCTGCGTATGATGTGATTGTCTGCGGTGCCGGATTCGCCGGGTTGGGTGCGGCAATCGCTGCTGCCCGCAGCGGCGCGCGCACCCTGCTTTTAGAAGAACGTGGAACCGTAGGCGGCGTGGCAGATATTTGCCTGTGGATGCCTTCGGTGCATATGTTTTTTGCCAATTCGTACAAGCCGGAGCTGGCTGGAACGAGTATGCAAGGTGTGCACGCGATGCTGGTGGATAAATTACAAAATTTAGGGGCAGATGCCTCATCGACCAACAACGAGGAGTGGAAGGACCGCTGCCGCCTGATTATCCATCCGGATTATTTACAGGCAGCCGTTTTTGACCTGCTGGAAGAGATGGGCTGCCATTACCGCTTGCATAGCCCGGTCACCGGCGTAATCAAGGACGGTAATGTTTTAACGGGTGTAATTGTGAGAGCCAAGGACGGCTTTCAGGAATTCCGGGCAAAAGTCGTTATCGATGCCACCGGCGACGCAGATGTGGCGTACCTGGCAGGGGCTCCTACCCGCAAGGGGCGCGAGAGCGACGGACTGTTGATGCCCGCTACGCGCACATTTGTTCTGGGTAATGTCGATTATCCCACCTTGTACGCCTATAAACCCAACGTTCACGAAAAACCACGCGATGCTTTCAAGATGACTGAAAAAGAGCGGGAAGAAGCTTACCGTAAAAATCCAGCCAGCGTCACTGCTGCAGATAACGCCTTTTACGCCATAATCGCTGAAGCGCGCGAACAGGGTTACGCCACCGCTATGTGGTATGCCTTCACCAAAACCACCATTCCCGGTATGGTCACAGTCAATAACGGCGGTCCGTACGAGAGCGGCAACATTGATGGAACCAACATGCAGCACCTGACTTACGCTGTAAGGGTTGGTGCGCGCATAGCAGTGGATTTTGTGGAGATCGCTCGCCGCTGGAAAATAGCTGGGCTGGAGCAATGTTATTTAGCCAGGTTATCTCCGGCAGTTGCCCTGCGTCAGACGCGCCATATTGTGGGAGATTACACGCTTTCTGCTGAAGACCTGCAGACAGGTCCAGAGTTCGAAGATGTAATCGCGCTCAAGCTTGAATCGCGCATCGACACGGTTTATTACCATGCCGCTGCCAAAACTGGCACGGATATTCCCTACCGCTGCCTGCTGCCGCAGGGAATCGAGGGGCTGTTGGTGGCAGGGCGTTGCATCTCACTCACCAACGAGGCAGCCGGGGGTGTGCGCGCCCAGGGCACCGTGATGCAGCTTGGACAGGCAGCAGGAATAGCGGCTGCTCAATCTGTGCGCCAGGGATGCCAGCCGCGTTATGTCGATATTAAAGCTGTCCAAAAAGAGCTGGTGGAGATGGGTGCGCCGGTATTCCGTGCACAGCTCGCTTGACTCGGGAATGGGAGAGGAAAAGAATCGATGAATCCAGCAAATATTTGGGCAAATATCCCAGCCGGAGATGAAGAATACGATGTGATTGTGGTAGGCAGCGGCATGGCGGGCATTGGAGCAGCAGTCGCTTCTGCAAAAAATGGAGCCAAAACTTTGCTGCTCGAAGCCAACCCTTTCTTTGGCGGGGTCACGCACACCTGCCTGTGGATGCCAACCAACCGTGTTTACCTGCCAGGTTATCACGGCGGCGGTCAACCTGCCGAGATCAGCCGTGGTGGTGTGCATGCGATGTTTATCGATAGCCTCAAGGCGCTTGGCTGTGAAGCCTGGGCGCCGGGTAGCGTATCCTCCAAGGGCTTTGATGGCGGAAGCATTATCATTCACCCCGATTATCTGCGCCTGGCAGTGTTTAACCTGCTCGACTCTGTTGGCTGCCATTACCGCTTGAACAGCCCGGTGACCGGAGTATTGAAAGAAGGTCAAACCGTGACCGGTGTGGTTGTAACGGGCAAGGATGGACGGCGCGAGTACCGCGCAAAGGTGGTGGTGGATGCCACCGGCGATGCAGATATCGCCTGGCTGGCAGGAACGCCCACACAGAAAGGACGCCCTGAAGACGGCAAGTTAATGCCAGTGACGTTGACTTTTGTGCTGGGGAATGTCGATTACGCCGCATTGAAAGCCTGGAAACCTGGTCGCCATAATCGTCCGATGGACGTGAGCAAGCTCAGCGCGCAAGAGCAAGAAGCGCGTTATCAGCAAAATCCAGCCAGCGTTACCGCCGAAGATGACGCCTTTTACGCCATGATCCGCGAGGCGCGCCAGCAGGGATATACCACCGCTGCCTGGTACGCCTTCACCAAGACGACCGTTCCGGATGTTATAACGTGCAACAACGGCGGGTTGTTCGAGGCTGGTAATCTGGATGGCACACAGGTGCAAGACCTGGTTTTTGCTGAGAGGGTGGGGATTCAAATTGCGGTCGATTTTATCGAGATCGCCCGGAAGTGGCACATGCCAGGTCTGTCTGATTGCCATTTGCTGCGTGTGGCGGCTCCGGTGGCGGTGCGTGAGAGCCGGCGCATTGTAGGCGATTACGCTCTCTCGATCGACGATCTGCGAGAGGATACCCAATTCGAAGACGTGGTGGCAATCAATTATGAAGGCGTGGCAGATAATGTCTATTACCATGGGCTGGTGAAGATGGGCACCCAGATTCCCTACCGCAGCCTGCTGCCGAAGGGCATAGAAGGATTATTGGTTGCTGGGCGTTGCATCTCGACTACCTATGAAGCCTGTTCTGGCATCCGTGGGCAGGGCACGGTGATGGCAATCGGGCAGGCTGCGGGGGTTGCGGCGGCATTGAGCAGCCGGGCTCAGGTGACTCCCAGGCAGATGGAGGTTGGGTGGATTCAACAAGCCCTGCTTGAAATGGGGGCTGAACTGACAGCGCGTGAGAAGCGCGGACCGTTTGATTTTTAAACATAAATTAATTGGAGGACAGTATGTCTACGTTATCAACTAGTCTGGCGCGCCGCGCCATCCTGGTCGGTCTCGATGGAGCCAGTATGGAGTTTGTGCTGCGCATGGTGGCTGAAGGTGTGATGCCAAACACCGCACGGTTAATTGATTGCGGCGTTCATCGCCCAATGCTGGGTGTGCTGCCCACGCTCACTCCGCCCGGCTGGACAGCAATTGCCACTGGCGCCTGGCCTGGCACCCACGGGGTGATGGATTTTGGCATCTACCAGCCAGGTGCACCACTTGATCAATGGCTGCAGGGAATCGATACCAGGATGTGCCGTGCAGAATACCTCTGGAACACGATCGAGCGCGCGGGCAAAAAACCTGTTCTCATTAAATGGGAAATGTCATGGCCGCCGACCGTCACGACGGGGGTGCAGGTAGAAGGGAGTGGTCCAGGTCTGTCGAATTATGTCCAAATTGCCGGTTATCACTTTTTCGTCAGCGGTTTATGGAAGTCGCGCGAGGTGGGCGGTTTCCACGACCCCGAAACGGTCGATCCTTCGACCTCGAACCGCTTTCCAGCCCTTCAAGCGGTTAGCCTGGAGAATGCAGAGGGTAAAGGTTGGTGGAACACACCACAATCCAGGCTGCCCCCTCTTGAAGTGACCTTGACTCTGCATCCACTCAAGCGCACTTACCCCGAAATGGCAAGGGGGAAAGTCGGAATCCCAAAGACACTATATGGCTATATCTACGCAAGCGGTGACCGGGGTTACGACCGGCTGCGCGTATGCCGCAGCCGAGATGCCCATGATCACCTGGCAGAGCTGGCGCAGGGGGAATGGAGTGCCTGGCAGGTCGAGACCTTTGAGATTGACGGCAAGCCCGTCAGCGGGTTCCTGGGAATGAAACTGATTACCCTGGCTGCAGATGCCAGTTCTTTTGAGTTGTACGTTCCCCAGATCTGGCCCACCACTGGCTACACCCACCCGCCGGAGGTCGCGGATGACATCTTGCGCCATTGCGGTTACTTTTTCCAAAACCCGGGGCGAGACAGCCTGGGGATTATCGATGATGACACCTATTTTGAGCAGTTAGAAATGCTTCACCAGCGCATGGCTGATATCGCTGCCTACCTAACCCAAACACGCGATCCAGATTGGACGATGCTTTTTACCGAGACTCACGCACCTGATTATGCGCACCACTTTTTCTTACCCCAGGCAGATGAACTAAGCGGCGCCGTTCCTGAAGTGATCTCCCGTTGTCGGGAGGGTTTACGGCGCACGTATGCCTCGATTGACCGCTGGATCGGCAAGCTGGTTGAATTGGGTGGCGAGGACACCCTGGTAGGAATTGTTTCCGACCACGGCGGCACTCCCAGCCAGTACCGTGCGATTGACGTGGCGAATGTTCTGGAGGAACTTGGCTTTCTGGTTTACCATCGCACTCCAGAGGGTAAACGAACAGTGGATTGGTCGCGTACGCGCGCAATCACGCACGGCATGGTCAACATTTTTATCAATCTTCAGGGCAGAGATCCTTATGGCATCGTCCCAGCAGGTGAGTACCATGCGACACAAATAGAAATTATCAATGCCTTGCACGCCTACACCGATAAAATAACCGGTCGCCATCCCTTTGCTCTGGCGCTGACCAAGGATGACGCAGAAATGGTCAACCTGTGGGGCGATCGCATTGGAGACGTCATCTATGCCCTGCGCCCCGAGTTTGACGGCGCGCACGGCAAGCAGCTTCCCAGCGCTAAATTAGGAATTGGCGCACAGCATTCGACATTTATCCTGGCGGGACCTGGAGTGCGCCGAGGTGTGAAGCTTCAACGACAGGTGCGTGTTGTAGATGTGGCGCCAACGTTGTGTTACCTGTTGGGGCTGCCCATGCCCCGCGACGTGGAAGGTGGGGTGGTCTATGAAGCCCTAAGTGACCCCGACTGGCACCTGAACGCGTGAAAAATTGATTGAGGAGAAATTCCAATGAAAATTAATGGCTGTCGATTTGTGAAAGTCACTGGTCGACTGACCAAAAATCTGGGCGACGATGATGGCTGGGCGCTGCTGCCAGCGGATACCGACCCGGTTTACGCTGCCCGTCCTTATCGCCGCCCGCCGCACAGTGACCCAGACCCGGATGGTGTGCGCCGCATCCGCGCCATCTTATTATTCCTTGACACCGACGCCGGCGTCAGCGGCACAACCTATCAGGTGGGCATGGACCAGGTGCGCACGATTCGCGAGAAGATCATGCCCTGGCTGGTCGGGCGCGACCCGCTGGCGATTGAGCAAAACTGGGACTTCATATTCCGGCTGATGGGTGGGCGTGACCTGAGCGCCGCCAGCACTCTCGATTGCGCGATGTGGGATATCAAAGGCAAAGTCGAAGGCGCGCCGGTGTATGAGCTGCTCGGCGGTCCACGCCAGCCGAACCTGGTTCCGTATGCCGGTATGGCGGGTCGCTCCTCGCGGATAGACCTGCTGGCGGAGCGAGCCAGAGAGGCTAAGGCTGCTGGGTTTGTTGCGCAGAAGTGGTATCCCCCATGCAGCGCCGGGCATGGCGAAGAGGGAATGGAACGCAACCTGGAGGTAGTGCGCACATTGCGGGAGGCGGTGGGTGAGGATGTGGAACTGATGCTCGACGCGCATCAGGGTTGGACAACCGAATATGCAGTTGCGATGGCGCGTCGGATGGCGCCTTACCGTCCGCGCTGGCTGGAAGAGCCGGTCATGAGTGATGATTTTGAGGGCTACCGTGCGGTGCGCGAGGCGGCGGGTTTCCCCATCGCTGGCAGCGAGGCGCACAGCAACCGCTGGCAGGCACAGGCAATGCTCAAGGCGGGCGTGGTCGATGTATATCAACCTGAACCGACCAAGACCTGCATCACCGAAGTAATGCGCATAGCCAATATGGTAGAAGATTATGGCAAGCAAATGGCAATCCACTGCGGATACCTTGAGACAATGCACGTGGTCGCCGCTCTGCCGCGCACGCTTTGCCCTTACTATGAATATCTTTGGAATTGGAATGAATATGGGTAGTGGTTCTATCGCAAAAAGTGCGAACCAGTCAATGGGATGATGCCTTTGCCGCCCGGACCGGGGTTAGGATTGGAGTTGGATGATGACCGAATAGACTCAAGGGAGGAACTATGACAGACAAAGAAAAACAGCCAGTCAAATTTGGTGTAATTGGCGTCGGACGAATTGCCGTCGAAGCGCACATCCCCTGCCTGCGCGAGGCTGGAGCAGAAATTGTTGCGTTGGCAGATGTCGCGCCAGGACGCGCGGCGCGTTTCGCAGCACAATTTAGCGTGCCAGGTGCCTATGACGATTACCGCCAGATGCTGGCGCAACCAGAAATTGATGCCATAGCGGTGGCTTCACCCACCTGTGCGCATGAAGAAAATGCGGTGGCAGCTTTGCTGGCAGGCAAGCACGTGTACCTGGAAAAACCGCCTGCCATGAACGAGGCACAAATCCAGCGTATTGTGGAAGCCGGACGCAAGGCGGGTAAACTGCTGATGGTTGGCTCGCAGTCGGTCTATCAATTTTATACCCAAACGCTTAAGCGCTTCATTGATGCAGGCGAAATGGGCGAGATTTACTTCGTCAAATGCAGTGCTGCCGGTCGACGCGATAACCCGCACGGTTGGTACCGCCGAAAAAGTGTGGCGGGCGGCGACGCCGCCATCGACGGCATGTCGCACATCCTCGACCGGATATTGTACCTGCTTGGAACGCCAAAGCCCGTATCGGTCACTGCGCGCACCTATCTTAAATTTGGCTCTTACATCCCGCGTACTCCTTATATGGACATGGATTTCGCTGAAGGGCGCAGCACCGATACACCAGTTTCTGATTGCGAAGACCTGGCAGTCGCATTTATTCAATTTGATAACGGCTGCACGTTGATGGTGGATAACGCCCGCGCCAGCAATGTCCCGCAGCCAGGCAATATGTGGTTTTATGGCAGCAAAGCCGGGGCTTGCTTTAACCCGTTCACCATATACGGTGAGACTTCTGACGGCGTGCTGACCAACACTACGCCGGTCGCTCCTAACGAGCCTGCCGGGCACACCTTGATGTTTAAACACTTCTTGCAGTGCATTCGCGAAGGGCGCGAGACTCAAAGTTCAGGTGAACGGGCGGTTATATTAATGCGCATCGTGGATGCAATTTACAAATCGCAAGAAGCCGGGGGAAGGGAGGTCATCTTATCATGATCGAGATCGGATGCTGTGCGTTTTTATTTTGTAAGCGTTCGGTGGATGACGGTCTGCGCCTGGTGGCAGACCTGGGTTTTCGTTGCGCCGATGTATCTGCAGCGGATATCGGCGAGAAAGCCCAGGTGGATCAGATGGAGGCAGCGGCGCGCCCGCTGGAACTGGGGCGCGAAGCGCGGCAAGCAGCAGCCCGCCATGATGTGCGGCTGGAAGAGTTGTTTCTCTGCCCGGTGTTCGTCGATGGGCAGCGCGTGGAGGTGAATCATCCCGATTCGGGGCTTCGTCAACGCGTGCTGGAGCAGTTTAGACGCATTTGTGACTACGCCGCTCAGGCTGGGTTTAGAAGTGTCATGGGTGTTCCCGGCACACCACAAACTGGCAGCAGCCCGGAACAGGATTGGGGGTATTCAGTAGAGACTCTCACCCAGATGGTAAACATCGCCAGGTCGGCGGGAGTGCGCCTGAATGTTGAACCGCATGTAGGCTCAATCATTCAGGACCCTCGTCTGGCGGTGAAACTGGCGCAAGACGTACCTGGACTGACCTACACTCTCGATTATTCGCACTTCATCAGCCTGGGGTTCAAAGAGGCGGAGGTCTTCCCGTTGCACGCATACACCGCCCACATGCATGCCCGCCAGGCAAAATTGGGTTCTGGCGGATGTGTGGTGGAGGAAGGCACGATTGACTTCCACGCCATCATTCGGCAACTGTGGGCAGCTCAATGGAAGGGTGTGATCGCCATGGAGTACTTCGCCGGGCGTGTTACTCCCCTGAGGCACAGCGGCGCCTTTCAGAACCTGGTGCTGGCTTACCAGTTGGAGAAGCTTTGTGAAGATAAAAAAGGATGACGGCTGGTAAAAGCATTGAACACACCCTGGATACTTATCCAGGTGATAGTATTTCTTAACCCATCATTGGCTGTTACTACGAGCCGCCTTTTGACGAAGCAGCCTCCAAAATAACAGGAAAAACTCACATTTAAAATAAAGGAGAGAGAAAAATGACAAAAAAATTCATCACTGAGTCGGCGCGGCAGGTGCCAGTGATCGCGGAGGCAGACGTGGTGGTGGTGGGCGGCGGCACAGCGGGAATTGGCGCGGCGCTGGCAGCAGCCCGGCAGGGGGCAAAGACGATCCTGGTCGAGCAGCTTCCGTATCTCGGCGGCACAATGGCTACTGGCGGGTTGGCATTTCACGGCTTTTTTAACAACTATAAACTTTATCCCAATTTACCCAAAATCCGCGTGGTCAACGGCATCCCTGAGATGCTGCTGCAGCGCCTGGCGGCGGCGGGCGGCTCGTTTGGGCATGTGGAGACTGAGGTGGGGGTGGAGATTGAGCCGGATATCCCCACCTACGACCCAATTGTGCTGCAGACCGTCACCTTTGAGCTGATGAAACAGTACGGGGTGCGCCTGTTCATGCGCACCTGGTTCGCTGACGTGTTAGTGGAGAATGGAGTGCCTTATGGAATCATTGTTGAGAGCAAAGGTGGACGGGGAGCGATCCTGGGAAAAGAATTCATCGACTGCACAGGCGATGCCGACCTGGCAGCGCGCGCCGGGGCGCCGTGCCTTGGCGAGATGGAGCTGCCCAAACGCCACCCTATCGGGTTAATCTTCAGCATGGCAGGTGTGGATTTAAGGCGGGCGCTGGCGTTTGGCGAGCGCATGAACTGCGTCCACCGCCTGACGCGTGTGAACAAGGGCACCCCGCAAGAGATTATTTCCATTTTGTGGCTGGACTTCAACAAAATTCCTGGCTGGAAAGAGGAGCTTGAGCCGTTCAAAGTGGGTGGGGTGGTCTTTGGCGGCACTCGCAACGATTATGTCCATTATGTCAACGCGGTCAATGTGCCCCCAACCCGTCTGAATCTCGACCCGGAAGATGCGCTGGAAACCGAGCTGGAATTGCGCACAAAAGCGCACGCCTTAACTGCCTTCTTGAACCGGCATGTAGAGGGTTTCGAAGCCGCGGGCATCACCCAGTTCGCCCCGCTGCTGGGCGTGCGCAATTCGCGCATTGTTCAGTGCGAATACGAGATCACCTTCGAGGATATTCGTGAGGAGCGTTCTTTCCCGGATGAAATCGGGCGTTACGCCTGGGTTGATATTCACACTCCAGAATATCAGCCGCGCCACGGAGGCGGTTATGGGGTTCCATTTCGCGCCATCATGCCGCAGAAGATTGACCATCTGTTGGTAGCGGGCAGGCTTATCACCACTGAAATTAAGGCGCACCAATCCACCCGCAACACGGTGCACGCCATGATGCAGGGTGAAGCCGCCGGAACGGCTGCCGCTCTGGCGATCCAGCAGGGTGTGCCTCCCCGCCGCCTGGATGTGAAATTGCTGCAAGACACCCTGCTCCAGAACGGGGTGATTTTGAATCGTGAATAATCAGGCGTAGGATTTGATATGAGTCAAGAAAAAATCAAAGTTGGCATCATTGGCGCCGGGCGAGTAGGCGTCGAGTGGCAATTACCAGATATCCGGCTGGCAGGCGGTGAGGTGATTGCCCTGGCGGATTTGGTCGCGGGCAGAGCCGGGCGCTTTTCCCAAAAGCTGGGCGTGCCACACGGCTTTGATGACTACCGCCAGTTACTGGCGCTGCCGGAAGTGGATGTGGTTTCCATCTGCACCCCGCCATTCAACCACGAAGAGATCGCCGTGGCTGCCTTTGAAGCAGGCAAGCATGTATATCTCGAAAAGCCGCCCGCGATGAACGAAGCCGAGATGACGCGCATCACCGCGGCAGGTCATAAGGCTGGCAGGCTGTTACTGGCAGGCTCCAATAATATCTACACCCCCGAAATGGCGCATCTCCGTCGGCAGGTCGAAACGGGTGTCTTTGGCGAAATCTATATGGTGCAGACTACCAGCGTCAGCCAGCGCCGGCTGCCGATGGGCTGGCTGCGCCGCAAAGACCTGGCAGGCGGCGGAGACGATGGACACAGAAGACACGCTAATCGCTTTTATCCAATTAGAGGGTGGTTGTACCTGGACATTGACCGACTGTTACGCCGCCAACCTGCCCAATGCCCATCACTTCTGGATTTTTGGCAGTAAAGCGGGCGCGACGGTGCACCCGCTGACTTTGCACAACGAGAGGGAAGGGGTATTATTTGAAACAAAACCGATTTTTCCCAATGAGCGCAGCGGGCACATCGGCGCTTTCAGACACCTGTTCGCGTGTATCCGTGAGGGTAAAGAAACGCAAAGCCCGGGCGAGAGGCAAATCCTGGTCATGCGCATCCTCGACGCCGCGTATCAATCGGCGGCGGAGGGCGGGCGGCAGATCAACCTGTAAGGCAGTAAAACAAAGCAAACCCGGAAAGGATCAATTGCGTTGTGAAGATTACCCATTTTGAAATCATGAAGGTTCCTCCAAGCTGGGTCTGGCTCAAGGTCTACACAGATGCGGGAATTGTCGGGTTGGGCGAGCCATACCTGGAGAATCACCCTGAAGCGGTTATTGCAGAAGTTCAGCGGTTGGAACAGATGTTGGTGGGTCAGGATCCAACTGCGATCGAACGCTTGTGGCAGAAGATGTACGACTCGTCCGCAGGCTACAAGGGCGGACCGGTCAAGATGAGCGCAATCAGCGGCATCGACATGGCGCTATGGGATATCGCCGGGAAAGCAGCCGGGCTGCCTGTGTACCAGATGCTGGGGGGCGCCTGCCGCGAGCGAATAAAAATGTACCGCGCCTGCGCCAGCCGACTGCCGT